>JGI24158J21664_10006228_pt1 | contig 15711 bp, 9 predicted proteins | sample Ectturendosymbi3_FD_21664 | JGI IMG/M metagenome (IMG submission 21664)
ACGCGTAAAACGGTTGCGAATACATGTAATTTTGTAAGCAATAAGCAACGCGCACTGTTGACTAAGACAAGACAAAGCGTTCTTCCCATTATGCTGTGTTCTAATTCAAGGTGAAGGTAGGTGATTTTGTAGCATTCAATGAAAATCATGGTGCACAGCAAGAATTCTCTGCTCTGATGAAAGTTTCAAAAGAAATTGTACTATTTCTGCAGGCACGAGTTAGGAGTCCTAACGCAGGAGTACGATGGAAAAAATGATTCAACTTTAATTTACTGCTTTTATTTTGTTCTGTTGGGCTAAAAACGCTGAAAGAAAGTGTGATGCCAAAAAAAACTCCATTCTACTGCTTTCAAACGACATGCAAACAAAAAATAAAGGTTATTCGTCGATTTAATTATGGAAAGGTGGAATATTTCACATGATACTGTATATTGCAATCCTCAATATTTTCCCCATCGTACTTCTCGAGCCTGTTCAAAATGTGCCACCACATGTCAGAATTTCATGGAATCTTGAAAAGAATTTGTGTACTCGTAAGTACAATCGATGGCATGAAATACTGTAGCATTGCATGTTGCATCCCATTCAAAACGAAAAATTCTTCTAAATTTAACGCTTCGCTACGTATAAACGTTTGTTACAGTAGCCTATAATTTCCAGTGCAGAGCTCTATACAACCTGTACTGGAGAGCGAGTGTTAGTATTCATCATGTTCAATGTAACATTCCTACCTTTTAGACCTTGTTAAGAAAAAATGTGTGCCTGTTTCTCGAAAGATAGAGAAAGTCTGACGTGCGCTTTGATGCAGCCAGATTGTTTGTATTCGTCCCTATTCCTTGAATACTACAATTGCATTTTACTTTGTGATTTGTGACTGAGTGACTAAGGGCTCGAGAATTGCAGTGTTTGTTTGATTGATGGTGTGTCATGCCACAACGCTATCGTACTCTACCTGGCCTCCACCAGTTTAGGAATTGACGCCCTACTCTGCAGTAGTGTTGCACCAAGTATTACGGGTTAGCAGACAATAGTTTTAAGGTGTCTGTAACCCTGTGGTTCTGTCTCTAACGCCGTTGCAAATCGTTCTGATGAGAAAGTGTCTGTAACCCTGTGATTCAGCCTGCTCCAATGCCGTTGTAAAAAGTTCTTCATTTCTTTTTTGTCTAGTTTGATCTACCTGCGTTGTGTAAAGAGTGTGTGTATGTACTATGGACTTCGTGTCTGCTGACAAATAAATTGATTCATTCATACACTTCATTGTGGTGTTTGTAACATTTTGGTTTTGCATGTTATAAAAACCAAGTAAAGTAAATCATAGGAATGCTATCTAGGTGGCTGCACGGACTTTGAACTTACATCCCAAGCATTTCAAGCCGAGTTTCTCTAAACTACATTAAACATTCAGAAATTCAAAAATTAAGTGATGTCACTCGACATAATTGTTTGTGGACGAAGGAAGTACGTTGTTCACGTATTAGCTGCCTACATTTTTCCTTCTTACGTTCAGAATTTAAGCATTTGCCTTTTATGCTGCTGTTTTTGGTTATACGCAGATTATATTATGTAATCTGCTCACCTCTTCATAGCTAGTGCTTCCTCCACTGTCTGCGGAAGAGGTGAATGCATAGTCTCAGGAAGGATTAAACAGAAGATGCAAGACACAAGAACGAGCGCTGACACTTCGAAGAAAGAGAACATCATGAATTTCGACTCTCCTGCGCAAGACGAGAAACATTTAGGCTACAACCTGTTAATTCGCAAAGATGAAAACAAAATTTATTTGACACATGAACAACTGAACATACACAGTACTTGCTCTGTTTGATATGAAGTGTTAATCAAATCCACGAATGCCTTATTTTTCACAAAATAAAAATAGACAGATCAGGTTTACCGAGAAAGAGTTATAAAAACTAAAGTGAAATCATGTGAAATGTAAGAGTGATACAGAGCAGCAAACATTCGGTCCAAAATTATCTTCATAAATATGAAACTGAAACCTGTTTTACTACATTATTTCGGATTTTAGTGGATATTTGTTTACTCATACATACCTGAATAAAGTTCGGCACTATTGTTATTTTAACCAACGAATTGATGTTGTGGTACAACCAGGCAAACAATTTGCAATCACTCAAAAGTTCTACCGCGCTTTATGCAGCAGTGACGAAATAACATTATAATACGTTTTTGGTTATCAATTCAATATGCCTCATGATGTGCCTCTGTTATGACATTTTTGCCCGTTAGCAGACAATAAAGAAACAAGTGCAATGGAGCTTGTGTTATACATTCGATACCAGAGTATTTCAGATGTTCGTTTCCTCACAAAACCAGCGGTTTTGGGAAAGTTAATCAGGATCAAGGCAAAATTAGCGCTGGCTGCGAACATCATGACCTATTTAGCACAAGCCTGCTTCCTTTGCTTGCGCTTTTGCTATTCTGCACTGACCGTGTGGCAGGGCAGTTGAATGTTGCAGAAAGATTTGAGAGTTGCAGAAAAACATCAAACGCAGCTTTCTGTTTTAGCAACTACAATGCGTGGTTGCTCCAGAATAAACTGACTGCACAAAATAAGCTCACAGGTTTTGTGCACGGAAACATTTCTCTGATTTTTCGATATTTGATAGTCGGTGGTTCAAATAAACTCTATTTTACGTTACCAGCGGCACAAGAGAAAAGTAGCTTTGTCTTTTAGCAATTGCTTTGCGCCGTTGCTCCAATGGCTCGACACATCATTGAAAATGTTGGTAGGTTGAAAAGCGATGGGCAAGTTACAAAGTCGCAAGAAAAATTCTCACGAACACGCACTTTCATTGAACCCCCGTTGTTATGTTTGATTTTTGTATGCATCAAGAATCGCAGTAAATGCAGCATAATTGAAATTTTTTTAAGATTTAAAACTTCAATAAATTTGAAGAGCAACAAAGATTGCAAATATAATTATTTATGCAATCTTTGTGGGTATTTTCGCATCGCAATGCCGACATTTGATCTGCGACAACGACCACGCTTCCGTGATGACCGATTTAGGTTGTCCACTGTTGCTAACTTTAAAATCCTTAAATCCAGATTACAGTCGAGTAGCTAGTGCGCACCAACTGTGCCCCAAATTAGCAACTGATTCACACCGGTTTTCTGGATACATCCACCGGTTACATCAGTTCATGTCGAAAGTGTCGAAGAAACAGGCAAAACACGATGGTTCTTCAACCAAGCAATCGTTGATATTTTCGGAGTAGGGCATTGCAAGTGATGTGTAGAAGTCAACATTCCAAAATAGGTACGCTTGTAAAGTCGTCCTTCTTCCGTTTTCCGAAAATTGCTTGAGGTTTTGAATTTGAACTTTGCGCTACACAAGAAACTCGCCGATATCCTCTGCTTAGTTGTACAGATGTGTTNATCACGCAACAACTGTCTTCGGAAATGTTTGAAAAGAACTGCAGTCGTCAAATCTTCTAAGNACAAACATACTTTTNTTTCCCAGCTCTGCTTAAAACGTTCCAGACACCACCTTTGTTGTAATAAAACAAAATAGAAACAGAAATGCAAATTTCACTTGATATCGGCTCCAACTACAGTTTTCAAACCTTTAAGCACGCTCGAGCCGCAGTTGTGGTTCGGATATGTTTGGCCATAACTCACCAACCGACTGTGCTAGAAAGATAATCGTGGCCTCTACAGTAATCCTGCGGAATGTCTTTTACTTTCGATTTGAAACAATTAGGAAGTTTTGGTTTTGAAAATTTGGTGGGTCTGTTTTTGGGTGGTCACGGTGTCGTCATCTCGACCTGCAAAAAACTTTTAAGAGGCAATTTACTTTCTTTTCCTTTTACATTATCTAAGCGAAAATCCGCATGTTTGAAGCCATTGATTGGCCATCTAGCATTAGCGGTTGTGAGGTTATGGCCAAAAAACAATAGTTGGGCATAATCTAAAATCTAGTGTTTCACGTACAAATTTAAGCGCTTTGATTTATTTCAAGTGCTGAGTGTGAAAGTGATTTGATTTGTTCATTAATTTAGTCATGAGTTTACTTGCTTTCTATGCTCTTTATTTAGTCATTTTGGATTTTACTCGTATGTTTTTCTTTGCAGGTTTCAAAACTGAAGATGCGTGCATTTACGTGAAATCGAGTTCCTATTAGATACATATTCTCGTTCATTGGACTGTGTCACCTTTGCGGGGAGAAATCACTTTGATAGAGTAATATAGGCAAGTGCGAATCATCGCAAATTTCTTGAGGTTGATCCCGGTGTCATGTAGTTCCTTCAAGCTTGCCACAAACCTATAGATCTTTTAATTGACAATATAAAGGTGTGTATGCAGCATCAACTCTTTTCAGCTAAGACCATCTTTGAGATTATGCTCCATTCTTCCCCGCTCAGGTAAACTGAAAAAACTGAATACTTCGGTATTATTTGCCAAATTGAAGAAAAGCGTATTAGTAGCTCTGCGCATTATTCAACAGCTCAGCGCTACTTCTCAAGCTCGTCTGACCCGAAAGAAAGTTCATCTCCAGTAGCTCGAAATATTATTTTATCAGAAAAAAAATTTTTTTTCAAGAACAAACATGCTTTCCTGCTAAAAATGTGGCAGGAACGCAAGGTACCTGTAGGCAAAATGGCAAAATAATTTAATTACGAATTAAGCATGAACAATGGAGGTGAAATATGAGTCACGCGCGTCGACTAAGCTTGTCTTATCTGGGAATTCCTTCATCGGACGCAGTTACATAGCTTGCTCATCCATCAAAACGCCAGACTTTTTTATGCAAAAATAGCATCGAAGACCTCCCCCCGAGCTATGGTTATCACACTTTGGGCATGCACTGGCATCTTTGCAGCAATCTCCTTACCAAAAAAACCACTGAAACATGCGCATATTGCAAGAGGACTCTTTGACAGTATGCTTAGAAAAAATGAGGCATTGAGGGAATCAGGATAATAAGTGTTTCTCAAGTCTTTTCAAAATTCAAATGAAAACTGAATTGTGCATATTGTCAATAGTCAATCCAAAAGGATGGGAAGGTGAATTGCGAAGTTTTTTTGTTTCTAGCGATATTTTTTTTTTACTTTGTGCAGACTTTTTTGCTTTTACTTCATGTGCTATGGGCGTCCGTTTTTGCAAATGATCGACAAACAGATAATACCCATCCAATTAGGGCATACTGTCATCCTTGTTCTTGCAATCACCTCAAAAGTTAGCAACAGTGAACATGATGAATATCGTCAGAGAGAAGCTATGGTGATGACCATGTGTCATATTGAAGGAAATTAGAACGATCCGATTGATACTAACCTGCATGAAGAACGTACTGAGAGACAAGTCCACCAACGCGTGCTGAAGCACTCCCTAAGAACACAATGGTTTGTCGAACATTCGTTGGAAAGAGTTCGGAAGTGTACAAAGAGATTACTGCCCATCCAAGAGAGGCCATAAATTTGCCTGCCAGTGTAACCGCAAGAGATGCTTTGCCGTTAACTAAAACAAAAAAAAAACTTAATTTGGAAGGACGATTTCTCTAACAACAAAAGGGCCGAAGTTTTGTTGGTTGCAGCGGAAAAGGAAATCAGCTTCAACTATATTTTGGTTTATACTGCATTTGAAAGACACTTATTATGAGATTTCGAGAACCAGGTTCAGGATATAATTACACATTACTTCGTATCCTGTGCTCCAGGTTCAATTTTGCTCAGGTGTCTTCAGGAAGCATACGTTTGCAGTATTTTCTGCGGCTGAACGAACTAAATTGAATATCAACTTTGATGAAAAGTATAACTGCGATAAAATATATACTGTTGGTTTCTTAACAAGTATCTGTTTTTCCTGAAGCACCGATAAATAGAATTGAAATAAGCTTCAAAGATTTTTTTCTTGTTTTAAATGTTGAGACGCATAACATTGGATATACCAAAGGAACTTATGCAACAGTGCAGCAAACAAACCTTTGCACAACTGTCTAAAAAATAATATGGGAACATTTTTCATGCTCGTGAAACTTCACAATTTCGTTTCACAGAACATGATGTGCACAGCGTGACGATTTGGTAAACATGCAGACAAATGGCCTCAAGTGTTTTTCCAAGGTTTACTTTCGCATGTATTTACTTGCAGAAGTACGCACTCCTTGCGGATAAATCCTATTGCGCGTATGTTTGCCTTAACGTGCCTGGTCTTGTGGTGTTGATGAGCTGAAATTAATGTTTAAAATTATATGTTGCAAAAGACATTTTTGATCATGGATTGTTATGAATAGGAAATGCTTTAAATCACAGAAGGTTTTTCTTCAAAGGCAGAAAATTGAAAACGAACTAATCATGAAGATTTTGCAAACATTTTTGTTTGTATGCTGTAAGATTTGTTCATATCCTAAGTTATGAACATTTCATTCATGTAAGAAGAAAGGTTGGCAGTGAATGAATACTTCACAGAAAATCAGAGCTTCATTTTAAAGCATGTCGACAGAAATCCAGGATAAATCATAACACACTTATGCCAACTGTTTAGCTAAGCTAGTATCAAGTAAATAGTGACAAGCAACCCATACAAAAAGCCGCATAAAATATCTGATAGTGAAGATTGATGGCAATAGGCTCCTGTAGCAGGTGACCTCAGAAGCAAACTGCAGTGTGGTTTGTGGATCGGGGTAGCATGTTGGAATTAATATTTGGCTTATCATTAATGATAAGGTAGTATAGCAATTTTCCTGGTCTAAAATGTAGCGTGAAATTATTTTTCAAGGTATATTCATCAGTGCAAAACACATTGTTATAAAAATCATGAATGATTACCAACGGATTATTTTTTAAAAGTTTGATCTGATGTAAAATTTTAATCAATTTCTGCCATAGGGTACCGCAATGAAAGCAGAGATTCGCAACGAAACGCATGAGACTGTTTGTATGTAGCAAAACGATAAAATCAACAGAAACTTGGCATCGCAAGTTTATCATTAGATTTTTTCACTTTTCACGCAGTTACTTGTTGTCACAAACGTCTGACAAAGCATTGGATTGTGCGTAGTTATAAATCAGTGCAAACGTTCAAAGTACAGATATCCGAACTAAGCAATACTTCTTTTGCAGAAATTGCTGCCTACCTACACGCTGCACCAATAAATTTCCCAAAAAAATGATCCAAAAAGCCTAAGTCAAAAGTACATCCCTCATCCTTCACAGTGTAGTTTCGTAAATTGGTTTTTATGTTATAACCACCAAAACTAACATAGTGATTGAAGACGTTGAACTCAAATGCATAACCAGATTAAAATAAGGACTTGTCTTACCGTTTTGCACAAGTCCCAAGACAGCGATGCACAAGGCCATGAGTGTGCCGGACAGCATGTAAGAATCCCTTCGACCACATTTCTTAACAGCAAAGAAGTACAGGACGGACGAAAATATGTCAGTGAGACTTGACAAAAATAGGTTCAGAAAGCGGTTGCCGACCAAGTCATTATTTCCAAGAGACAATACGTAATATCCGAAGCCCATGGAAAACCTGCGTTGCGAAAATATTTGTTTCTCAACGACATAAACGCATTTGCAAATAGGTTTGACTAGTTTTATTGACGAAATAAAATTAATGCGGTGATAAGATTTTACATTAGTGCTATTACTTTGCATTCCCCAACAATTTAATCATTGCAGTTAACATCTCTAATATTGTTTGGGCACAATAGCTGCTCAAAAACTGATTGCACAAAAACTCAAAACGAAGCTGTTTAAACCAGGGTTCCCAACCTGGGGTACATGTACCCCCGGGGGCACATTTCCCGATCTGAAGGGTACATTTAGGGGAAAAATGCATTTATTTCCAAATATTCTTATATATATAAGTTTCATTAATACTTATGTGGATTTTCAGATTTCGCTCAGCTATTTTGTCATAAGAATTTTTGGGGGTACGTGCTCATCTGTCGAGAAGCTGAAGGGGTACATGGTCAGAGAACGGTTGGGAACCTCTGGTTTAAACGATTAAAACATCAAACCAGATCTATCTGCAAGAAACAAGCTTGTAGATTTAATGTGCGACTAGTGATTCTAATCTCGCATAATTTTACTAGCCTTGTTGTAACAGATAATTTCAGCAAAAACCTTGCTGATCACCATCAAGCCCTGAGCGTTCAAACCTGACATCTTTCTATAAAATAACACTTTGTGGAATTGCTGCCTATTCTCTGCAAAGAGGTGCAATACTCATCAACCACCAGTGACTTGTTGTTTTTCTCCTTATTTCTAGTTGCGTCCTGAATTGCCAGAACATACCAAGCTAAGCAAATAACCAATGTTCTGATGACCAGCCAAAAGTGCTTCATAAACTCCACGCAGATTATCCATGTGCCAACTGGTGTCTCTCCATCTTCAATCTTCTCTATCAATGTTTCTGGATTGTCTTCAATATTTCCGTTGATCTTGGATATTTTCTGCATGATTCTCTTTGCCTCTTTCAGCTTTCCGGACGCAACCAACCAAGCGGGAGATTCGTCTAATAACCTTGAAGTATGCAAGGGAAATAAACTGTTATTAAGTTGTTGACGCTAACCAAAACGCAGGGGGTTCCTATCTGAAGCGTAATAATTCAAACAAATGTTCTTCTTACTCGTGTCTACTTGTTGAAAGTGTAAAAAAAATTATTACAGGGAACATAACGCAGGACAATCATTTATGATTCTAATAATCCTCAAAATGAACAACAGTAGGATGGTGCTAATGAGGGGCAACTTAAGAAATATCAGCCATAAACCGAAGAAAGCAAATAAATAGTTTTAGAATGTGAGAATTTTTATGTCTAACGCAAGCAGTTATTAGTTTGGAAAATGTCGGGTCAACTACAGCAAATGTTAACAAAACAATGACTTCCGTAGCGCTTGCTCTATTTTTGCATTTGTTACTGTGTTAAATTGACCAAATTTTCTTAGTTTGAAAAAAAACATTTTCAAATTAATTTTCCAAGTGCTGTCAGGGATAAAGTCTGATTGCACGAATCTTTTTTAGTGGAAACAATATACGACTTTCTCGAATCGCGAAAGCCTTTTTAATTCTCAACTGAATTTTCGCCCACGTTTTATTACCAACACGGCTTATATATTTTTATTCTTGAAAAAGGTTTCAGTGGTTCATTTAAACATTATAACAGATGTTTTTCGTGTTTTGAAATAACTGCATGAGCGATCATCCCAAAATATCTGCTGTCAAGTATTCAACACAAATTCAAGTGCAATGTGTCCAGAATTCGTGGAGGAACTTAGTTGTGCCTTACAGGGGTTTAAACTTGCTAATACACGGCCATTTTACGAAAAAATGATCGTGGATTTCATTGCACACTTAGGGAATGATGCCAGGGTGTGGAGGTGCGTGATAGGCCGACATTGTGATGTTGAGGTATTGATAATAGAAGAAACCTGCTGAAAATGTGTTGTAACAAAGCATGGTGATGCTGACGTAACAAACCACTATGCATCACGCATACTTTCTACAAACAAAAAATGTGCAGAAGCAGGCTTGTGCAGGAATTCGTTGGATGAATCATCACGTATTGATTTCTGCATGGTTTCAGCATTTTCTGCATTTTCTGCACATGTTCCTTCACTGTTGGACGTTCTACTGCCTAAATGACCGTTGGTCTTTCGCCGCCTCTCACTACCCCATGCATTTTTCAATCGGTCTACTTCGAAGACATCGCACGTGATGGCGCCATCCCTGCGTGTGGCATTTACTAGTCCACATTTGTATATTTGTGTTTCATTTAAAGTAATTGTTAGCGCCATCGAGGGTATGTTTTTCTACTGTGGCCGCATATCTATCTTCGTAATCTTTCATGTATTTTTGTATTCCTTGTTGCTGCCATGCACCCTAGTGCGTTGCGTGTGGGCGTTTAAACCCGACAACATACAATTCTAGAATATCAGTTCGAACAAAAAGTCGATCGATCACGGCCTGTTAGTCAGTACCGTGTATCTGGAATGACCTCCAGAACCTACACAAACATGCAGGACCAGGAGATCTATCGAAAAAGTCGGAGGCTATGGCAGACAAAGATGCAAGAAAGACATCTGCTGTCAGCGTGTCGTCCTTGTTCCTGCCAAAATGCACAGGTTACGATGAAGTAGATTGACATCTTTTCAAAGCAGCTTTAGCTTGATCTGCTTCTCGGGGATGCGGACTGAAAAACCAAGTGTGGCGAATAATGACATGACAGCAACCCCTCGGTGGAACCAACAGGAAAAGGATGCTATTCAAGCAACGAAAGCAAGTTCACAATGCGAAACCTGGCCACAAAGTGCGCAGCTGAGAATTTCGTAAAGTCCAGAATGTCGATCCACTTCTTCTCTGAATAGATAAATCTCAGCTACGTTGGTTGGGCTATGTGTGCAGAATGTTCTAAGAATGATTAAAGACGCATGTCCTTCTTATTATATCCCCTGGAAAACGAACAGAAGCCATCCAAGGACCTGGTGCCAGGTGTCGTGACTATATTTCTGACCTTGCATGGTTCCGTTTCGATGTGGAGCCAGTAGAACTATCTAAGACTGCTCTTGACCATCAAGTTCTCGGATCATCTCGGTTCAGTGGCGTAGCCAGCCCAAACATTTGGGGGTGCCAAATATATTTCGAGGGGCCAAATATTTTTACTTCAAGCGAGCAGCAGTATTTCGTTAGGGGCACCACCTTTCGAAACACTTTACTAACAACAAGGTATGATATAAAATTTGTGGGCGCATGGCCTCTTTGCTCCACCTGGCTATGCCTATGTCTTGGTTAACTGCACCGCGACCCTCTTCTGAAGAAAAGCAAACATGAAAATTAATGGATGAAGATATAAAGTCAACCAATAAAAAATCTTGGTCCAAATAAGAACATGTGACGTCCTTTCACAGCACAGTGCTCGATACGTTTCATTTCATGTGTATTACTATCTTTGCATGTGCTATTAGCTAAAACCAATTAGAGAAATGATTGTGACAAACGTATATATCATGAATGAACCTTACCAAATGTAGGGTATGTATAATATTCCAATTATGTTAACTGCACGGAGAAACCATCTCCAGTTTCGGAGGAAATAAGATATTGGAGATGACAAAGCATATCCGACTGAATAACCCATAGCAAGCAGAAAGTAAGAGAATGGCCGAACATGTATTGGCAACATTTCAGAACCTATAAAAACAGACAAAGGTTGTTACTCACAGCACCAAGTAAAAGAGGTTCCAACTAGAAGAGATGCCCAATGCGACACTTTGTGACATGGGGAAGTGAAATGCATTTGCTGGAATGATATACTGTCAAATTTAGAGTTGACATGGAGAAGACCTCGAATATAAGAGGTTTTCAAATGTAGCATGTACAAATGCCAAATATAAGATATAGTTGAAAGGCAAACATAAATACCAGAGGTTTCAGAAAAACTTTGATGAAATTAAAAAATACATAATTTGGATGATGGGTACAATTTGCGAATATAGAGCACTAACCCAAAACTCTTCATGTTTGGCATTTGCTGTCACATACTTTGATGTTTGGCGATTTCGCCATGATGCAAATTGAAACCTCTAAGACTTGACATTTTATTTCAACTACCTCTTTTATTTAGAATAGTTTCGACATGCCCAAACCGAAAAGGTTTTATAATCGGCGTTACGTCTCAGCTACCTATTATAATTCTCCTTACACATTGACATATATTATGTTTGTCAGTGCAGCATTCTATAAAATATATTTCCCTTCTCTATGCCTGAACATTTTATAATTTTCGGCAATAAATATTACCTAACTAAACATATTTATTTTTCCTTGAATGCATTCTGTTTTCTTTCCTTTGCTCTGGTCCAATAATTCCATATCTGACTGAGCTGGAAAATGCCATATTAAACAAAAGTTAATAACACCTGGACGTTCGCAGCCTCCACTCCCCCGCATATTATATGTGTATAGGTCTACAGGTCGACTTGGGCGTTGCAGTGTCCCAGCATCATGTAGTGTTGCTACACATCACAGCAACTGTGTTGACGCCATATACTGTAGGCTTGTGCTTTTCGCTAGCATCAGATATCTTCACTCGTGCTCTTTCATCTATGAGTGTTTCCCTCTTAGGGCCAAGTGTGCGTAAGCTCTTCTTCGTTTTATTTGGACGTGAAGGTGTTAAACATTACTATTCGGTTTTAACCTTATTANTTCGGCTTTCTAAATTAAATATAAACTAACTTTTTTTCCCCCTTAAACTGATGGTCCCCTCCCCTTGGTTTGTCAAACTTTGCATAAAACATCTTGAAAGTCAGACATGGTTAAGATAAATGTTCGATACTTTTATTTCAAATCATGTATCAGACCAGAGTTTTAAATGTGCGTTGCTGCGCATTTCGCCAAATACAGCATTGAGCTGATTTTGGAAAAACATGAGGGCAATGGCCAATCATCATTCTTTAGAAGTAAAGAACTTTTACAACAAAAATCTGTAAAATTTGGTGAGAAAATGTGCATTGTACTGTATAGCCAATGACTGCTTTGTATGTTGTGTAGACTTCTTCAGAACGTTAGCGGTGTATAATATACAGAAAATCAATATGATCCTGTATTACAAACAAAATAACAGCCAAAGAGTTGCGAACGCGTTTCAAAGCAAATATTTCATTTTTCATATCACTTTGACATGCCTGCCCTCATATTTATCAAAGCAGTAGTTTTGCGTTCTGATGCACAACAAATATGGAAGACTCACCAATGAAATGTTTTGATGAGTTTGGAAATTTTATTTCGCTTAAATTCAGCAATAACCAAAAATAGCAGATTTGTTTCTCTTAAATGAGTTCTGACAGGTATAAAGTTGTCACAGATGAATGTCTATTTGCTGAAGCTTACCTATAACCGTTGCAATCTTGTAATTAAGAAGGTGGCCTATTCCACAGAGACCAAGCATCACTGCATAAAATGTGGCATTAGAAGTAAAACTGAGCATCATACCAAAAATGAATTGCCAGAAAGTGAAGAGCAAGAAACAAGGTTTTCTTCCAAACCTGCAAAAAATATTATGGTATGAATGAGCTCTACCAATTTTTAAAAACACTAAAATCTCAGCAATATTCTTCTTTCAAATCGTTTGCTTGAGCATAAAAAAGAGTTTTTTAGTCGTTCAGGGTGACGTCGATATTTTTGTCATTTTTCAGTCACTGCCAGTAGAATATTCACCATTATGCAGACTAAGCATAGCACACGACTAAGGCAACAAGGCCAAAAATGAATCCATACAACATTTAGAAATGTATTAAAAATCAATTAAATTAATGCGCTTTGCAAAATATTTGCACTCCTAAACAATTAACGAACTCTGTTAACCGTGACGCATGTTTGTCACCGATTTTGTGCAGTGTCACGCTTGTTCTGGGAATGGTGATTCATATCGACGGTTAGAGTTTGAAGGGCAAGGTTACATGAGAAGGGAATTTTTAATGATTAAATATAAGATCAATACAAACTGAATATCAAAGTGTATTTGGCACAGAGGGAGTACTTGAGAATACAGTGTGTGTGTGTATAGGGCAGATGCCTAATGCCTATTTCATATCACCTAAAGACTTTAGGTATGCAGTCATGCCAAAAAAACTGCAAACATTTCAAGAATTTCCGGAGGAAATTGCTGGATTTCTTTCATTCATTTCCGGAAATTTGGCCATAATTTTGGAACCAGAAAAACTTGAAAGTCTATCAAGGGCTCTGAAGACTCGTAAGATAGCCTGGAATCCAACAAAACACTGAGCCACAAAATCAGCTCTTTTGGTCACTCCCAGGGGCGATGACGTCATCACACTGTATACTGGATATGCATAGGCATACTCCAATCATGTTAACAAACAAAAACGTCACATCCAAAAACTGAAACAATTTTTTATTGCAGGCTACAAGACTTTTCACATCTTTAGAGGGTTTGAACAGTTCTCTAGCTCAATCTGCTGGCGAATTATGACCAAATGTAATACGGGCATAATATACCCAGGTCGGCGTTTGAGGGAGTAGAATGTTTGCCCAATTTTTTGACTTTTGAGCCTTAATTTTGGCTCCAGATACGCAGAAAGCCAATCAAGGGCTCGAATGGTTTGAATAATGGCCTAGAGTAAAAAAAAAATTGAGTCATAAAAATGGCCCGTCGGGTTGGCGCACAGGGCCAGATAATCTCTGTTACGAAATTGCGAGGGCATACCCACATTATGACATCATCCACCGAGAGGACCAAACCCCATAATGAAAAATATGTTTTTTTAAAAGTAAATTAGAAGACTTGTCGAATCCGTGCATGGTTTGGACACCACTCTGGCTGAATCGGCTCGTGAGTTATGGAATTGCAAAAAGTTGCAAAGTCGGGTCAAAAAAGTGACCCGACCGGGACTTAAAGGGGTAAATACAGAAATCATTCTGTCAAAGCAAACGTGCACAAATCCAAACAGGTTAGTTATTCTTCAGGAAAGAATCGACTCAATTTGTATATTACAAACGAAAAGTATTATTAGAATTATTGTCAAGTAAGTAATGAGCGATTGCAAAGCTGAAATGTAGGAAATTGCCTTTGAATATTGAAACTTTGGTTAGTTGGTGAAATAGATGTATTTTGGTTTGCAGCAACTTAAATTTTATATGTGGTCAGACAGATCAGCAACTATAATATTGCAGACTGGCTCAGTGTGGAAAGGAAGGGGTCACCAGGTTCATCAGTGCTTAGGGCAACTCTGATCCTTAATGAGCCACTGTGTCGCTGCATTGATTTTCATATGTATATTTGTGGGACTTTCGGTTCTAAATACTGTACTACTCACCCTTCTACTGTTATTTTGGCAAGTTGCTTTTGGTTTCAGTTCGATTGATTTTTGCGACGTTTCTGCCAAGTGAACTAGGATATTCTCAGTGAACATGTGTTTTCCTAGTGTCAAACCATTGATCGAAAATGGTATTTTTGTTGAAATAAAAGCACGAAGTTAGTTCGAGTTATATCCGTTTTTCATCGTGTGCACAGAACGTTCAAAACACTTGGCCTGCACATTTTACCTGTCAGTAACATATCCTGCAATGATAGATCCAATCATCATTCCATAGAATATGAAAGAAATGGAGAATGGTTTCAACCACGAACGGTGACAAACCATGTTAAACTGCAAAATGTTTGAATCTTTGTCAAAACATTTTAACGAAACTTCATTTGAAGTTTTGTAGCACTCAGCAGGCAATTCATAACTACCAAGAGCTGAAAAACCATACAGAGATGTTTTTCATTTTTGTACAAGTCAGAAGACGGAAAACTAACAAACCGGGATGCATTTCAGATGTGAAAAACGTAATTCAGTGATTTCAATCGCTACAAACTGTGTGACATGCCAAATAGAATATTCTTTTGTCATTTAATTGAACATTGAACTGGTATGAACTATTTTCTCTTCTAGAAACTTTATTTTCTGCTACAAAGCTTAGTGTGACTTTGTAGAGAAACCGCAAATTAGTTGTTTCTTGCACGACCTCTGTAACGGCAGAGACTTCTACTCCTTCGTAAATCCAAGATGTGCATGGTAAGATGTTTGATTCATTAAAACTCAAATCTGCAACAATATTCAAGCATAAAAACATTAATATGGTACACGAAAAGCGGAAGTGCTAAATAGCCTTATAATAAATACTACGGCCAAAGCAAACGATACAACTGACATCTTGCAAACGTTTCGATAAC
>JGI24158J21664_10006230_pt1 | contig 15710 bp, 12 predicted proteins | sample Ectturendosymbi3_FD_21664 | JGI IMG/M metagenome (IMG submission 21664)
CATTTTTTTTAATTTTTTTTTTTTTTTTTTTTCAGCTGAGATGAGCTTGTGAATTGCTCAGCAACCACTGATTTGTTGAAAAACTCGCCTGGGCTTCCTAAAATATTTCAGTAAACCTCGGTGATGATGGGACAAAATTCTTGCCAGTTTGGCCTATTTTGCCAAGTGCTAGTGTTCACCCATGGACTTGAGCAGGGGTTGCTACGTACAAGTGGTCTCTACTAGAAAAGTTCATCAATCATTTGATTTGCAGGTTAAAAATCACGAATATTTCATGAAGCTTATCACGTAAAAAGTAAAAGCTCTACATTTGCTAAAATGCTCAAAACTTTTCGAGAAATCAACCGACTTGATTCTCCTCATAGGCGTAGCCAGGGGAGCCATGGTCTCCACCCAAACTTCTAGCATATCATTTCATTTTGTGATTCGAGAGCTGCTTTGTATCAAACCAAAACACTGTTCCTCGGTTAAAGTAAAAATATTTGGCACCTCCAAATAGTTTGGGCTGGCAATGTCACTGGCATTGCTTTCCTAACTTTGCATTGATTCAAATTTTCAGTTATCTGTATTCGAGTAACTAGTCTCCACAAAGCAACACAAGTGAATCTATCTGCAATTTTTAAATAAGAAATCGATTTCGTATGAGCGTCACACTACACATACTCAGTCCTGCAAAGTGCAAATAATATTTCCGGGTGAAGTTGAAAGGCTGAAACAAGAGCAGAGAATGCAAACAAATTCTTGAATAAAATTGAAACTGAAGAGGAACTTTTGCCCGCCTGTTCCAATTCAAGCCGGGAATCGAACTCCCATGATTCCCAGTGAGAGAACTAATCTTTAGCCAAATTGCCAACGCCTTACCGACTGGACTAAAGAAGCGCCTCCCTAGTCCGTGCGGATCTAGGCATTATTTCTTTCGACTTTCGCCCTTCGGCTTCTTCCCCTGCTTCTGTCCACCCTTCCGCGTCTTTCCCGCAGTGCCCGCACTGCCACTTTCTATTGTTTCCGCTGTCTGAGTGCTTTCCGCCGGGGAATCACCCTTGGACTCAGTCGATTTTTCTTGCATGTAATGGCCNAGCGCCATTACAAGCCTAACGCTTTTTGGTTGATTTTGAGATGGTGGATTTCAGAATGTACCGTACGTTTTTCGTATTTTAAAAATGTACGATACAGGGTGGGCCAAAAGTAGACCTGCTCTTGATTGCTTATTTACATTTATAGCTGAAATTTTGGAGGGTATTGACAAATACTGGATCGTTCTGGTAAGAAAATTATTCTACTTTCACCACTGCATACACACAACATTAAATCAATACTGAGAAAGTTCGTGGGCCACATGTGGCCCGCGGGCCTGTAGTTGGACCACGCTGCCTTAGAGATTGAGACTTTGTCCCATAGGCCTGCATAGACATATTCTAACCAGAACCGTCGCCAAAAAGTCTTCAATACGGGGGCTTTACATTTTTTCAGGGGGCTTGAAAATTGTGCAGGGGCTTGAACGTTTGTGCAGGGGGGCTTGAACGCAAAAACTCTATTTATTTATAGTATTTCATTTTTCAACTTGGGGGGGCTTGGAGCTTTGTTTGGGGGGCTAAGCCCACCAAATCCCCCCCTCCCGTGGCGATGGGACTGATTCTAACAAGCCTCGAAGTTTAACACTATGTGAAAAGAAGCCTGCACATGCTTAGTTTGAATAAGCTAGTGGTCAGGACATTGTGGGCCATTAAAGCACTTTGTATTGGGCGGTGGAACAGTTTCCTCTGCGGTTCACAGGTGCGTAAGAGCTAAAGTCCTGCGCTTTTTGCTTGGGCTAAAACATGGCTATTGTAACAATTCTGGAACATTGATTGTTTGACGTTGAGAGCATTTTTGTCATTCCACACAAGTTTGAAATTAGGTCTTAAACCAGGGGTCTCCAACACGCGGTCCGCAGGGGCAATTTGTGCGGCCCGCGATGCTTTCCGGGAAGTTTCAAACACTTAACAGTTATTTACTTTATTCAACGGTGTTTCGGCCAGCGAGTGAACAAGTTCCTTTTTAACCAACATAGAGACGGCTAGGAATGATTTGCCTATACTCATGATACCTTTCACAGGAAATAATATGTAAAAGCTGTTTCTAGTACGGTTCAGGTAACGTCATTGTTTCGTCAGCGTGATGATGCGACCTGGGTAGTCATAATGCGGCCCTCGGGTTATTTATAAGTCCTCACTTGGCCCTCAAGGAAATTTGAGTTTGAAACCCCTGTCTTAAACAATAAGTACAAGTTACAACTGAAAAGGTGGTTTGAGTCATCATAAGGAAAGTTTGGCGATCACTGGATTAAGCTATTCACTCAGGCACATTGCTCACACTAACAATGGATTTTTCAAACTTGTGGAAGCACTGCTATAGACTAACTCATGCTTCTTTTCACACAGTATAAAACTACGTTCCTTGCCGCTATCAGCAGTCACTGTCTCCCTGCATTACCTACCAAGATTTCTGCGTTCAACATCACATGCGGCAAAAGGCGTACTACCGTAACTTGAAGTGAATCTTGAAGATTTGTTGCCGTGTTATTATTACGCTACAAAGAACAGCAGCAGAACAATCCGCTCACAAGTATCGCAACCTGCTTTTGCAGGCAAAGGAGCAGACATCAGCTCATCACTGCATGACACTAGACCTGACTCTTTTGCACTGTGAGTATCAGCGGTAAATGAACTATTATTGCAAAAATAAAATCAAATAATCCGAATAAAGCTACTAACTTTACTAAAAATTTGGTTCCAAGTCCCAATTTCCAGGGCGGGACAAATGCCCGTTTTGCCCTCCCCTGCGGACGCCCATGCCTACCACCGTAATTCCAAGTGCATCTTCGAAGATTTGTTGCCATGTTGTTGTTACGCAACAGAGGCCAATAGTAGAACAATTCGCTCCCGAGTTTCGCAACCTGCCTCTGCAGGCAAAGAAGCGGATCAAGTTAACTGCAAGCTCATCACCGCATGTTACCAGAACAGTGAACCTGACCCTTGTGCAGTGTGAGTGTCATATCGGCAAAGTGTCATTGCAAGAATTAACTCAACTAATCAGAATTAAACTGCTGATTTTTCGTTTTCTAGAAGTTTTTGCTTCTTAGTTCCAATTTCCAGGGGGGGACAAATGCCCGTTTTGCCCCCCTGCGGACGCCCATGGCGTTGAGTGTATTTGCCTCCGATATTCTAACCTGGAGCGCTGATAGTTTCCATTCAGTTCAGTGACACATAAATTAAGGGGAGTGCGTGTGGACGAACATGCATATTATGTCAACAAACTTCGCCAAAATGGTGGTTTGGAAACATGAATATGACGTCAAATTGTGACGTCACCAACAGCGCACACCAAATAAAAATGACCACAACATGCCACTGAATGAAACCCCCCCCCATGAAAATTTTCTGCGTGCGCCACTGTTTCGAAGTTGTATGCACATGGCAACAGAACGCAATACAGCAGCCAGGATGAATTCAGATAAATTAACAGAAACCAATTCCTAATGCTTTCACAAACCTTTTTCTACTGGGACAAGCAACAGTCTGCTGACAGTAATATAATCCAGCTCCATCTTACACTGAAATGCACGAAAGATCAATCTTCCCACTTCTGGGAATGTTTCTTAGTTTCGAAATGAATTTTTCAACACCACGACCGCGGTCTGACTAAATTTCACGCAGGATCCGAGCAACCACTGGCGTGAGGTGTCATAAACAACTCTAGTTACCCGACCGTCAAAAACAAAAACACATTTTATCATGCATTCGGGAAATATTCAATGCAGGCTAGAGGGTTTCTAAATTATCGTTTAAAATATTGCTGGCCGAAAGTTATCTACTGTATATGTCAACCAAATGAACTTAAACGGGAAATTAAGAAAAACTGGGGGAGCCAAACGGGGGAACAAGCAAAAATCTTGGGGGGCTATGGCCCACCCAGGCCCCCCTTGGAATCGCCACTGCTTTTGAGTAATAACACTTGCAAGTTTTCATAAACCTCGGCTGTTTTGAAAAAAAGTACATCCAGGTACATACAAACTTTCACCTTCGATAATTGCATTTCGGATCCCCAGGGGTCCGTGAACCTCCCGGTTAGGAACCGGTGAGCTGGTCAGTTGTTATACAGTAGAACTGCCCTATAACGTCACTTCATGGGACCGGAGAAAAAGTGTTGTTGTGGTCGCCTGGGAGGTATTTGTGGCCGGACCCCGTAGCATTTTTTTCTGTTTCATTAAGCTTTAACTGAATGTGGTGCGCACTTTTTAACACATGCGATTGAGGGAATCGAAATATGTGAAACAAAATGCAGGCATCACTTAGGGATACCTCGTCGTATTTGCACATAAATTTCCTAGCAAATGTTTTTGCGAACCCGTATCAATTAAATATATCATTTCGCGACAGTTCATCTGTGCTGGTATAATAATACAATATTGTAAACATTACAGTGGTTTTCAAACCAAATAATTTTGGAACCGGAGCCAAAAAAACCTACGCTGCCTGGAGCCGGAGCCTGAAATTTGGGCTCCGGTGACACAGCCCTGCCTGTAACCCAGAACGGTCGCCAGAAAGTTTTCAATAGGGGGTATTTACGTTTGTGCAGGGGGTCTTGACATTTCTGAAATTCAAATTAAATTTAGAACACATTTGCAAACTGTGATTCACGTTGCAGGCAACGCAACTACAAAGGTGTTACTTATTTTCTCACAAATTCCCATAATAAACCCGTAGTTTGCAACTAAAAAGTTTTGAACGAGCTTAACAAAAATAATTGAGTTTTAATCATTGTCATTTCATTGACGGTGATTATTTAGAGATGCATTGCAAGTGTCAGCAAAAATCGCAAGAAACCAGAATCAAGCTCATCCTTCAGTTATGAAAACACTGTTGCTGGAGAATCAAACCGGAGGCTGGTCAGCGCAGTGCACCACGATGAACGTGTTTTTTCATTTGCGCAAATTTATAAACTTTACCATGAGCTTCAGTGAGTTTAGCTTAAAAAGCATGCGCAGCGTGCTTTTAACTGCTGAAATACGCTTGCACAAACCTTTCTGATGTCGAGATCTGGTAATCTTCTGTGCACGGCACATGTTTAAGTTTGTACTATTTTGTATCTTAATTAGCCTATAATTGTTGAAAATTACAGACAAAGGCCTACGTGGACGCAACATGGTTAAAATCATTAATCCATTACCTGCGCTGCTGTCGGGAAGATTTAGCATTGATTGTCAAACTGTTCCAACTACGCTATCAAGTCTATCTTACTGTCTGAACAGCAGGCTGCGTAAACGCGTGATTGTGGTCGTAAGAACCAAAGGTATCTTGCTTCTATACAGGCCCGTGACCAGCTTGGGACGCCAGGGAGAAGAGTTTTCTGAGATGGGCTCAAACGTTTTAAACCATCTCCAACAGTTTTAAACTATGCCCAACAAATTTTTCCAGGGGGTGGAAAAATTTTGCAGGAGGGGCTTCGCCCCCCTGGTTACGGGCCTGCTTCTATGCAGTACAAGATACTGTTCAAGTAGACTATCTCGGCTAGCAATAATACATTTTCTCACAACAACCACAACATGAAATACGTTGATCAAGAAGAAGACATAATTGAGGACGTATACAACTAGACATAAGGGCTGACTTCATGTTCAACACTCCAAGGAATGAATGCTGGCATTTTGCGCTCAAGTCTGTAATACGTTTATTACCTAACAAACATATCAAAAATGATGAGGCGATGTTATAGGTAACAGCGGCAAGTACTGTTCTGTCCATAAATTGCAGGACAGAACAGAATAAGGATTGATAACAACTCCAATGAGTTTATTTTATTGTTTGATTTTAATGTTGGGGGGATGGAAGCTTTAGCTTTGGTTGGGGGATTAAGCCCACGAAAGCCCTCCGTGGCGACGGAACTGCTATAACCACCTTGTTTTAACGCCATTTTAAATACCGAACAGTTTCACCGCGCGCTTTCATTTCAAATTATCTTAATAGTGAGGAAGAGATTAACTACAAAAAGTAAAAAGCATAGCATAAGACTTTCCGCCAGCGCAGTCAAAGCGTGTGTTTAGTAGGTAACTCACCTAGCATCAGCATGTGCTTGATCAGAAGTAGAAAAAAAATGTGGAGGACCATGCGCAGTTGAATATGTAAAGTCTTTCATGACGCGTCGCTGTCAATCGCGTGAGTTTATTGACGCGTGCGTTTTTACCACGTGACTGTTTATAGCGCAGTCATTTTAGCGAATTGTTTCGCAGGGGTTTGCTTTTGAGGTTTGTTGATTTGTTTTCTCCGCGATAAAAAAAAACAAGAAAATCTTCTGAAACGCGAAGCATATATTTTCCGGGAAACCGCGGGTATTTATTAAAATAATTGAAGCTTTAAGCGTATGCAAGCAAATTAAAGAAAGACGCTAAAACGTGACTTCAGCCATAGACAGGATTTTGCTTTCGATGATGTCTTTCAACCAAATTTCACGAAATCTTGATTTCCCCGGCCTGAAAAGCAAACAATTGAAATATGAGCAACATTTGATAATGTATCGTATAACACTATGAAATTTTGCAACTTTTACGAAAAAGGAAGTTTTAGGCTAATTTAGACGCGTTTTAATCGAAATTCCGCTATTTAACTTGGGAGAATTATTCCGCATCTTGGTGTAACGTAAACAGCGTTCTTAACCATTAGTCATTAATTTCATCCAAACACTGTTTTCATCCATTCATTTATGCGATCTACAAGAATCTGTGATTTTGGTAAAACTGCCTAAGTTTTTTCTGCATGCAGGAATTTTTCTTTCCACTTAGAAAGGTTCAAACATCATGATCCCATCTATCTTGTGTCACGTCACCCGCTTGTGCAGCATTTGTTGACGCGATTCAGGTGAAAATCGTAGAAACGTATCGCGTTGCTGAGCGAATGCCGGGAGTAATTTCGAAGATACTGCCCGAAGCAAGTGCCTAGTTCGCCTCCCCTTAAACCCACCACTGGATCTGATGAATGATGGGAAAAGTATCTTAGGCATATGTGCAGAAGCAGGCAAATTTTTGGCGGTGCGAAGGATCTTTGCCCGAATTTTCCCAAACTTCCCGGAAAATTTTTGGGCCACTTTTTGTGCGAATACTTTCTCATGATGACCGTTTTTGGGATGACCTCCAACAAAAGGTCTTCATGTGATTCTGCACGTGTTGGGTGCTATTTCTTCAAACCAAAGTACATTGGGCGCCATTTTTGCCCGTATTTTCAGAGATTTAACCCGGATTTTTACCAAGTCAAAACTTTTGGGGGGCCCTTTCAACTCCGCCTCTTACACCACTGATCTTAGCGTCAAGAGTCCCTTTACGTGCTTTTCACAAAAAAGCACACTGCAAAGTAGTTTCAATTTTCGTAGCAACAGTTAGTAGTTTTATTTTTCCAAACACCACCTCAACGCCATATTATTCGAGGAAAGTCAAACGACATTTGCAACAAGAACAAGGAGCGTGCGATTGAGCAAAGACCTGCGGGCTCTAGAAAATAACTTCAAGTTCTTTTAACTAAGCTTAGCGAAACTTTAGTGAAACTTGAAAACTTTAAAAGCTGCAGGAATCAATAGTTTGTATGCGCAGTAAGGAGATAAAGCCAGTGACATGTTTAGAAATCGTTAATTCGTCGATTGAAAAAAGTTGCGGATATTGATTAAAAGAGATACAAAATCGCTGCAAAACGAATGAAATACCACATGTGTGCCCATAAGGATATGCAGATAAACTAAAATCAAAGGCTATATTTAAAAATATCTCGGCAAAAGAAAATTCGAGACGTAAGATTTAGACATTTTAGCAAAACGTTTGCTTCCGCTAAAACATTAACAAGAGCGAAATATATGTGACGTAACCCGACTCTATTGCGAACGATCAACCTCCCCCGCTTACCTGTGCACGAGTCGGTTCCCTTCGAATACGTAGTAGACCTCAACTGGCAAAGTCTGTGAAACAAAGGCTGCAGCTTCGTCTTGCTGGTCTAAAATACTGAGTAACCATCGATAAAGCTTGGAAACCATTGTGTAAATTATTGGATATCAATTAACTTTGTTTTACCAGTCAAAACCGAAGCACCAGGAGTAAAGACGTTCGGTCTCAGTGTGGCCAGGTACTGCTTTGAACAGACTTGCAACAAAGTGAGTTTGCCGTTATTTCAAAAGTGAAGCAACCTGAAACATGTAAATGAATCCCAAACTTCTACCACTTTTTTAACAGCCAAACTTGGAGTTTCTTAAGAAGTATTTAACAAAGGCAAGAGTGGATGACTAGGGCGTGTTTTTGCACTTGTTTTCTAGCAGCATTTTCAAAACCAAAGTCCACTTTTCTCAAAGTAAGACCAAAGCTATTAGTATGAGCCCGAACTCAAGACCCAACTCAAAACCTGGAAGCTCAAGCCAAGAGTAATAATTTTAGCTCGGTAATAAAATCGAGGCAGATTCTTTCGACACATAAGTTTTTGAGTCTGAAGCATTCACGTCTCACTCTTAAATAGTAAAAATAAATTGGTTTAAATGGCGAAAACACTTTTTCCTTGTAGGGCCAAATTTCGTCCATTAACTTCATAGATACTGAAAACCTTTCGAAGCAACAAATTATTTAGGACAAGACCAACTACATGCTTGTCGCAACACACCTTTAACCAACTACACGCTTATCCTAACACACCTTTGAAGTTTTCTTGAGAACGATAGCAAACGAACTTGTGCTGTCAAAAGGTTTTGAGATCTATCATTAACAAAAAAACGACTGAATCGGCCGAAACTCACATCCGGTTTGATCTTGGAAACGTGGATCGTGAAGTAAACGCAGGCTGTGGCGCGTGGGATGGGCTTGCGTCTTGTTGGAATGCTCCATCTTACGCGGTATTTGAATCGCCTGTCGTAGTCGTGTTCTTCCTCGCCTAGAAAATCTATGCAGTGCAGCCATGCGTTGTCGCGTTTCCAGGTCTGCTGAACGCCATCACAACAATTTTGTCATCACAATCAACAATTTTGTCATCACAATTCAGATTTGTGGCAAAAAATACCTTTATGCTGCACAAGTGCAAACCACAATTGTTGTACATTTAAACTAGGGGCGTACCGAGGTTAGATGGCGTCCGGGCAAGAAACAAGTTTGGCGCCCCCGTTTTCGAACCTAAGTTTTTTTGGGAGTAAATCTACCGCAGTGAAGAAAGTACTTGCGACATTATTGGGACTTTTCGGCAACCCCCAGTGATTTGGCGCTCGGGGCATTGTGCCCCTCTTGCCGCCCCCTCGCTACGTCCCTGATTCAAACCATTGCACACATCTGCAAACCAGTAACAGTTTTCGGCAGGAATTAATGAAGAGATTGCAGGATTCAAAGTCAAACATACCGAGGAACGCAAAAATGAAATATGTGTGACCATATTTAAAACATTTCTTCCTTAATTTACATGCAAAAAACAACTCATCCAATAAACATTTTGCCTACTCTACGTTTGTTTTCTTTGCTAGAAGCTTTGTGAGCTCGGGACAAAACGCAAACTGAACAATCAACGATTTTGGATTTGTTCCTGATTTGTTTCACAGAGAGTTCCATGCGACGTGTGGGCAGTTTGTTCACTGAAGTGAAAACTGCAGAATGATACCGGAGTGTTTTCGTAGAGTAAAACGCATAGCGTTTGAATACACTCAAACGAACATACGAATCAGACCAAATGCTCTAAAGCCAGAATAATAATATGTGCCCGTCTTGCTCAGACATATGCAAATATCAATGACATAGTAAAGATCACACTTAAATTAGGTTTCGCGACCGTTCACGAAGAAACAGTTGGCCCATCATACATGATTAATTACATTATCTTGCAGTGAATATCAGTTAAAATTTGATGCCGTTTGATGCATGTTACCACAAAGCCAATTAGCCCAAATCTTGCAATCACAAAAAGAGGAACCGGCACTGGACCAGCTCTTTAGCCCAAGGTGATCGCCTATTTTGTCTACTGGAAGAACCGCTCCATATGGATTCTGAGATTTGTAATTTAATATTATCAAAAACACATTAGGGAGGAACTTAAATCTGGGCACCGCATAAAGGTTCCCACAACGAATCTGCAAGATTAAGACTCTGCTGTCATTCATTTGCGATGGCTCCAATAACGGGAAGAAAATTTGACATGTAGGTTATTTTAATTCAGTCTTGCGCTTTGTTTTTAGCTGTTCAGAATATTCGCACCGTCTTTCAAAAATAGCTACGTTTCTTATAACAGATTTCCTACAGCTGGAACGCATCACGAGTCAGACTAAGCCTACATGTTAACACGTTAACATTCACGCAGTTGCGTGTGATCAATTGTTGTCAGTGCAGTGCAACGAAGCCGTACAAAACAGAAACGGACGAAGTCTTTTACATAAGAAACACCATTAGTATCATCGTTTTACAGCCGCTACACTATTTGGGGATCAGTTTACGCTTGTCGACAAACTTGATTTCGCAGGCACATTAAATTCTAAGATTTCCATAAAAGTTTGATTGCATTTTTATATAACGAGTGTTTTGGTTCATCTGTTCTGAATGAGTCTTTGTGAACACATGTACACTGAAAAGGGTGCACAAATGAGAAAAGGGAAAATACACATATCTGCATAGGCGTACAAGGCGGGGGGAGGCAGCCACTCCCGGCTTGGAAATTTCAGTGCAAACTCTGTTTTCAGGGCAAGCGCAAGTTGCTCAAAAATCCTGAATGATAAAAAATATTTTAATACAGTCAAAAGTTTCAGGGCAACTCTGCTTTTCAGGGCAAACGCAAGTTGCTCAAAACTCCTGAATGTAAAAAGTATATTCAATACAGTGAAAATTTTCAGGGCAAACGGTGTTTTTCAGGGCAAGCACAAAGTTGCTCAAAAATTGCATTGCATTAAAGTTAAGTACTTTATGAATTCCACTTTCCAGTTTACTAAACAACTGTACATGCTTTCTTTATTCGAATGGTAACGATCTTACGACAGAACATCGTACAATACTGTACATGGCACAATCACATATGACAGTATACGAATACGATACGTACAGGCACATGCATTTTGAGTGCGTGTTTCATTTCCCGAGGTGCAATCTTCAGCAGAAGCGGACCGCACGGACGTGCAGACTGCTTGGCCCCTTGAGTGCGCGTCTAAGNGCCTTGCTCAAGCGCACAGCAACGATAACACAGGCAGGTGTAGGGANTCAGACCCTTCGATCCGGAACCGTCGCTTTTAACTACTGCCTTGAGCCATCGAAGTCGCGTACATATTTGAATNAGTAAAAGTAATCACCNNAAAGTTTCTTGTCTGGGAGAACACAACACACAAGGAACTTCACCCCCTTGAGTTAACAAGCAAGGTAAATACAGAATTTGCCTANAACGNNACCTCTAGGGAATGNCATAAATAACGTTATTGCCGAATTGACGTTATAAGCGAATTGAAGTGCATGTAAAGGATGCCATCGGGGCCGAACAAAATGTAACGTTATAGGCGAATTGATGTTACAGACGAAGCCATTATGAAGGAATTCAACTGTATAGAACAGATTTACAAGAGGTTTAAGGCCCCAGTCGGATTAAACTAAAAAAGTTAATTTCAGGACAAAATGTTTATTTTTAGGGCAAACTTTTTCCGCCCCCAGTATAATGCCTTCCCGTACGCCTATGCATATCTGTACTGCTTGGGTATTCTAAAGGGTCACTAAAAACTTAACTTTACTTAGTTGCATCGGTGATGGGCTGGGTTCAATTCCTGGTAAGGCTATACTTAAAACACAGTAGTTGCAGCTTCTTCAAGGTCATGTCCAGGGTTAATGGGTGGATGCAGGGCCGGCTTTAAGCCGATGCAGCTGTAGTGGGCCTAGCGCTTCTGGGTGCCTCGCCATAGTGTTTCGGTAGGTAGTTCATATTTGCCAAATGGTCCTTGCGCTCGAGAATTATAGAAGCGGCTTATAAATCTCATTGTTAGCAAATAATGCTCTCCTTAGAACGAACGATAAAATATCCTCTATCGAACGTTATAAAACGTGCTCAATATTCTCGTGATAGGGCTTTATATCTGCGCTCTACCATGCCCCACTTTTTATGGATAGAACTTGGTTGTTAGTAGTGCCAGTTAAAAGACTGCAGTAGGTCTACAGCGAATGTGTAGTGATTCAACTCGCAATAAACGGGGAAAGATGAGTGTCTATCGCATTAACTTTGATGGCAGTTCTGCTAAGCAGTGGCTTTCAACTTTTTTTACTGCAACCCTTATATCATTAACTACAAGCCAANGACCATAGGCGGATCCAGGGNGTTGCTAAGGGGGCTGNAGCCNTCCCCTAAATTTTCAAATACGTTTTTTGGTCGATGGTTCCCTACAGANAAACGTTCATTGAGGTGATTTTTCTNGATAGCCATTGTTTAAATAAACCATTCCTNGCACAGGGACCCCCAGGCTAATATTGCCGCCAGGTGTAATGTACAGAGGCATAACTACCGTTTAATATGGATGTACTNTGGAGAAAACTTCTAACATCAACTGAAACNTAATACGGAGAAAACTTCTAACATCAACTGAAACCTAATACGGAGAAAACTTCTAACATCAACTAATCTATGGCCATGTCATGGAGAAAACTAACATCAGCTAATATGGAGAAAACTTCTAATATCTAACATCAGCTAATAATGGAGAAAACTTCTGACATCTGAACTTCTTTCATCAACTTCTAACATCAAAACCGAAACTTTTAATTTCCAACAATCAAACCGAAACTTCTGATTAACATCAAATCAAAACTTCTAACAACAAAACTTGTACGTTCTAACATTAACCAATAATGAAGAAAATTTCTAACATCAACTAATATGGAGAATACTTCTCACATCAACTGATCGGGTGCACTGTCGTTACCTTTAAACAAGAACGTGTCTGCGCTTGTGGTTAGCGAAAGTGAGAAAGGTAATCAGTTTTTGCTAGAAGTTTTCTCCATGTCAGCCATTCTTACAATGAAAGTGCCGTTCAACAAGAGTGAAGTAATTGCGTTGTAAGTTCAATTCGCTTGTCAGTTCGGTTTCGTTGATGTAACTTCGCACTTGCGTTTGCCACTCGAATCTCCATGGCAGAGCTTCCTATATAACTTTCGGCTTAATTGCGAGGGGTAGCAGCACACTGTCCAATGTCCACCACAGCAGCATGCTATTAGCCACAAACATGGACGCAGATAGAGGACACATGATCTATCTATGGCCATGCCCCTCCAAACAAAAAGTAAATTTTTGTGATAAGCTTACCATGATGATGCACATACATATCAACTCCAATATTATACCGTCGTTTTTAAATATTCATATAGTCCATTTTACTAAAACATCTTCATTAAAAAGGTCATAGCACGTTGGCATCATAAAACCACTGCTCAAAGGGGCCCCATGCCTAAGTCTTGCATTGGGCCTGCACTCGCTAGGGCGGGCCCTGGGTGGATGCAAGGGAAAGTTTCACATGCCGTGCTGCGACTGGCTTGCTATCAATGCAATGTTCATTACATAAGTAGCCATGTGGTCCCATGTGCAAGTAAGCAATAGATGGACTGTCACTCTTGACACTCAAAAGGGAGTACACAGCAAGCCAGCGAGCATAATGAAAGTGAACCAAATTGTATAATTTTGTAAGGAGCATATTGACATTCATGTAAAATTATTGATCATAACATGGTGGCTGGGCAGGCTGCACGTACCTCTGTGCTTTTCACAACAATATATTTATCAGTGCCTCTCTTATAGCTACATAATGAAAGGGGCAACACATGCAGTGTAACAGTGAAATTACAACATTAAAAGAACTTGCATAGGCCCATCAACCACTTACCTGGACAAATGCTTCAATTTCTTTTAAACCAACTTTTTCATTAAAGTCTTTGCAGGATGACCACGCAATATTTGCAGTAGATATCTCAGCTTCATCATTGTAATTGGCAGAAATGTTCGTCTGTGCTATGAAAAACACTCTGTTAGCTTCCTCCAATTTGCTTATTGCCAACTCTACAAAGAAGTGAAGTGAATTTTCATGGCTAAAGACTTTTTTGAAACTGCTGCATGAAATATTTGCAGACTTACAGAGAATTGTTGCCACTGAGGGCTTAGACATGAAACACATGATCCTTTTTACCAGTCAATGCAAAATGTCCTAAAGCTGCTTACTTTGGAATGCTTTTAAAAGAGGTTTGCTTATTATCTGATATTTTTTATAATTGGTATTATCATTCATAACTTAATCACTATCTTCAGAGTTATGATAATGTAGCAAGTGAAAAACAGTTGTGGAGTGGTGTGACTACTGCTTAATGTGCATTTGCATACTAATAGTTAAAATGCAACTTATATTGTTATTACTATTGTTGTATCAAGTATTTGGTTGGCTCTTTGTAACGTTAAAGTCTTATAGAACCCTAACAGTCTTGCACATTGACTTTCTATAATTTATGTGGCAATAGTCACCAAATATCATAATAAATAGCTATTTCATTCAAATAGTAATTTGACCAAGGTCTGAAAATGCATACAATATGTGAAATCGATTTCTTAGTAAAACAATTTGCTGACTGATTCAACTGCATCATGTTGGTGGAGACTTTTTGTTGTAATATCGATATGTGCAAGTTCAAATTAGCATAAAGTCATGAAAGCAATGCATGGCAGGCAGATTCCTTGAAAGCTCACAGCAAACCTAGAGGCTTCAATTCTTGACAACACACAGAAAAAACAATTGGGAACTTAACTTTCCAGAAATGTTTGAATGTGCTGAAGCAAAAGAAAAACTTGAAAATCTAACAAAACAAGAGAAGTAAAATGTTTTCACTTAAAAAATTGTATTTTATACATAGCGCAACTTGCTACAATTGTTACTCAGTGCCACATTGCTCAAAGCTAGTCAGTATTAGAGTCCTGCCAGGGCAGGTTAACCTGCGCGGGTTGTGGGTACCCGCATTTGCAGGGTGGGTGCAGGAACCAACACTGCTTTGCGTGTGGGTGCGGGTTGAACTTGCTGCAGGGTAGGGCGGGTGCAGGTTATACTTGGTGCGGGGCGGGCATGGGTTTAGAAATTATTTGTGCGGGTAACTGAGTGTTGAGCCAAAGCATGTGAACTTAATCAGCTCAAAAATCGCTAAACACGTGGATGTACAGTACTAGAGTTGTTTGCCAGTATTGCGCTTAGGACAGTAGGCTTGCAGCAATTATTACATTATGATGTAACAACCCATTGTTGCGAAACATTAGCTCGGACTCTTGCCATGTTGTGGGCAAGGGAACATTTTCCAATGCTACNGCCATACTTGGTGAGGAATAATTCAGTCTAGCAGCACTTATAAATGGATAAAACAACACTTAACGCACAGCTAGTCACAACTGAAACGTGTTTTTTATCATCTCAAATCTGTTGACTGCGAAAGATCAGATCTGTGGAAAGTTTTGGTTGTAAATGATAAAGAATGAGTAGCTTCATTTTGCTGCTTGTTAGACTTGTCTTCAGACGTTATGAGTAGGGCAAGTTTTTCAGCGTTTTTTACAGCTTCCAACAGCTTCTGAAATACTCAGAATTTATGTACTACGATGAGCTGGTTGCAGGAATTTTATATTGCAACTTTTTCCTTTTTCACATGCAACTTTTATCAAGTAGGCCTATTGCGTAAAATGTAAAAGTGT
>JGI24158J21664_10006232_pt1 | contig 15705 bp, 13 predicted proteins | sample Ectturendosymbi3_FD_21664 | JGI IMG/M metagenome (IMG submission 21664)
TTCGCGATCGACAATCTATTACCCGCACGCCGTTGATTAGCTACAAGCGGAAGTGGTGTGCTGGTATATCGCCGTTTTGCGATAGAGGCTGTTTGTGAGATTTTTGTAAGATTGACTTCGCGCTTAGTTACAGGTAAGCATGGAATTGCTACACATTTTATTTGGTTTTGCGTCACAGTTATTTACACATAGGCTGTGTTGTTAAAAGCTTTGATAACAATGAAAAGAAAAGTATTGTCGCCGTTCAGTCGAATGTTTCCACTTCCTTGTTAATCTGACACTTTTTTGAAAACCTCGAAGTAAGTCAAATATTGTCTTTTTAAGGCGAATGTAAAGGAATTAAATTATTCCTGAGTTTTTCACAGGTTGATATGGAACTTGATGCTACAGACGCCTCTTACAACAACTCTTGGATTATCTGAAAATGGAAAAGCTGTTTTTTTGTCTGTGACAGCTTACATCACTTCCTGCGGTTTTGCTTTTTTATTGCTGTTGCACTACAGTACATAGGCGTAGCCAGGAGGGCCTAGGGGGCCATGCCCCCCAAATTTTCGGAATATATAGTCATTTTGTGCTTTGAAAGGCGGTATCCCATACAAAGTAATGTTATTTGCCTAAAATCAAGCATTTTGGCCCACCAATTTTTTTGGCCCTTGCCAAATTTTTGGGCTCGCTACGCTACTACTACAGTAGTGTTGTGACTAGTGTCAAATTGACTGGACGTTGAACAGGAAACGGAAAAGCACATTTCGTTTTGCACAATCTTCTGGCTACAATCGGGCTAACTCAGTGGTTTTCAACCTTTTTTGGCCCATGGCTCATCTTTAAAAAATTACCGGTGGACGACTTTGCTATGCTGACACTTCATGAAAAACTAGACGAAACTGTATTGCACATAGGTCAGTGAACGTTTTATCAAGAATTTATGGAACTCTCTGTGGATTACGTTGAGAATCACGGGGCTAAACTGATTTACAATTATTGCGAGTGTCATACTTTTTTGAGTTGTGCCGAAATAGATGTTGATTACGTTTTGTGCGATATTCCCGTGACTTTTGCAGTGATTGATAGTATTTTGTTCTTTGACCTTGCTGCTCACCAAGTTACCGTTTTGACATGCCTTGCTTGGGTTTGTCTGTTGTGTATACAAGGGTTGTATACACAGAAACCAGTATGCCACTGTTAGTAACATTGAGATTGTTCGCCAGTTTTGTGGCACGTGCACCTTTAACCTGTTTTCTACTTACGCACTGATTGTTTCTGTGTCTGTTTATCTATATCCATTATGCTAAAGTTATATCGCAGCGGGTAACGTTCTTGTTTTTAATTGCGCGTGAACAGTTTCACAAATAATTACATCGTTTTTGCTAGGTTGTTAGGATTCCATAATTGGTTTATCTTAAAATCAGTTGTTTGCGAGTGTATACCAGCGATCATGCCGAGAACGAAGAGAAAAATTATGGTTCGCCGAATCAAGAAGTTCATGTACCCGGCAGCAGGCTTTCAGTCCGACATTGAAGGCCTCTTGCAGAAGTTTGTCGACACAAAAAGTATCAGGTTTGTTGAATGCCGTCATACCGTGGCGTACAGCAGTGAGAAAGTTGCAATCAGACCCATGTCATAGCAGGGCCGCAACCAACTGATATTTTCGGGGGGGGGGCAAGATGATGTAACCTATTGCTGTACCTAACAAATACATACGTTTTTTAAACTTTGGGGGGGGACAAATGCCCGATTGCCCCCTTCTGGTTGCGGGCCTGTGTCATAGTAAATACAAAAATATTTATTGTGTGCGTTTCATTTGTTAAGTGCACTCTTTCATGTTCTGTACAATCGCAGCTTACTTTGTTTTTGCAATCCAGATTAAAGTTCTTGTTCTACTGTTAGACGCTAATATTTCAAAAGGAATTTTTGATGAATATCCAAAATTTTAGACTTAATTAAGAACCCTGATTTTCATAGATAGAAGATAAACTTACATTTCTGATACGGAATGGCCCAGAGTTGTAAACAGACTTCGTTTGGAAGTCCGAACCCGACACGAGCCTTACATATACATTTTAAGCCCGATTTAGGCCCGACAGCCAAATTTGCCGAGTGAGTCAAGATATGTGCAACTACGCCGTATCAAAAAACGTAGTGCACGGGTATAGCTGCAGGTGCATGGTTTTATCACACCCAAAATAGCAATCACCTTGGCCAAAGCATTGGCTTAAACAAGGATGAACTTGGCTTGTTAGTTAATGATAATACTGCAGAATGTAATGTTTCTCAAGAAAAACAGAAACTCACGAAACTATCCATGATGGCGCTAAAGGCACAACAGAAATTACTATCTGGGATAGCACTGTAGGCGTGAAAGCGTGGTTTGTAGGTCACCGTTTCTTGAAACAAGCCAAGAATTGTGTAAATGATTGATCTTTTGGAAGCAATGCCGTCGCGTGCTAATTACCTCACCGCTCTCGCCTCAAAAAGAGTGTGAAACTATTTCGAACAGAGAACAAAAGAACGTAGCTGTGTTTGCAAATAGAATTAGCTGAAGGAAAACCAACATCAATTCACCCACAGAAGTCGCCGCGGTGAGCACAACAAATGCATACCTCGAAAGAAAAAATCTTTACTCTGAATGTTATAAAAAGTTTTGTATGTAGACCCGAAATCGGCCCGAAACGGATCAATATGAATAGCGTTGTCTGGTCATCTGGAGCGTGAAGTGCTGTATCACACCCTGCTCTTGATACTTCAACCTTTTTTACGATATTGTTTCTGTAACGTACAGAAAGATTCTATATTGATATTGTATTTGTTAGGTAATCCAAGTTCAAGGCTCATTGTTGTAGGTTCGAAAATTTCGTTCGACTTTGGAGAGAGGGCAACTTTTCTCTGATTCACGCCGGAAGGAATGGCTTGCGTGAGAAACGGGAATTCGTTGAAGAAGCGTTCAAGATCGTGTCGAAATTCGCCTTGCCACCCTATAGTTTGCAGGTATGCTTGTCTCATAAATGAGTGACCCTTCAGTTTGCGGTGTTTGGTAACGGCAGTGTTCTTGATGTAATTTTTATTCGGTGCGTCTGGACTGCGTCTTCCTGTATCATGCAACCTCTGTCTTGTCGTTGCTGTCGCCACAGGAAACGCGAAACTCTTCAAGAAAGTAGTTTCGAATTCTCCCGAATGTGAACTTTTTGTATTTTTTTTTCGCATGCTAGTGCTGTGGTTTTGTTGCGCCCATTGAGTTGATCACTGCGCTCATTGAGTTGAGTTCATGCACTGGTGTTGCCAGGAGCAAATAACACGGAATTGGGTAAATAAACAATTTCAGTTAATCATTGCGGTGGAACCGTGCTGTGGTGAGAATCCCAGCAAACTTTTGTTTGTCTTGTGCAGGCGAACACTGCACTTTCTGCAGATCAACCTGCTGTTTTTTGTGCAGCTTCCTTGTTTCGGCTGAAACAGGCAGGCACTTCATTTAACTTCACATTCTGCTGTGGATCTTCCACCGTTAATCTGTGAACGGCTAACATTTTTGATATCACGAAACACAAACTTGTCTCACGGAAAAAGGCTTTCAGTGAGAAATTTCTGTTCCGTAGAGGTGGTAGTATATGCGCCAGTTTTCTGCAGCCGATGTGCTGCGTGCATTCATTAATAGGGGTGGTAGGGTTACTTCCCCTGATTCTGGGTCTGTTGATCACAGTAGTTGATCGTGCAAATCTACACCATCCATGCCTTTAATGTAAACACGAATAACACCAGATTGCAGAACACTGCATCTTATTGTATTCCGCACTCTACGACTCACCGTGTGTAGTAACTCATGAGTGTCCAAATTACTCCCCTACGCAATTATAGAGACCCATTTGTGCACCTTGTCATCGCATCCGTAGTGGAATGTGCCGTGCTCGAGAAGCTCTTTGTATGAATCATTGCGTTTGCTGCTCCCGAAGTTCGGTTAGCTCGAATTGTTCCATTCGCGGCAGTTCCGCGATTCCTCAAATTAGCGGGAAGTGCGTAGCGAGCAAATAGAAGTCGAAAAAATTGATGCTTTGAAGGAACACAACAGAGATTGAAGTACCACATCAATAAGGTTGTTGACCACATGCTGCTCTGGAACAGGGTTGGGGAAACTTTTCCAAGTCGAAGGCGCATTTCAGTTAACTGGTTATCAGTTAGGCCGCAACTAAAGTACGCATAAAAAATATTACAAAGCTGTATATAGTATTTAATGCTCTGGCTTATCCAGGATTTTTGATTATGTGGGACCAAGTTCAAAATAATGTCAAACATTTTCCAAATAATTTTAGTGCAGGGCAGAAAAAGGTCTATTTTTCAAGTTTGATGTGGGGCCAAGTTTAAAAAACGTCAAAAATCAGGCTAATTTGCAAAATTGCGAACGTGAACCATCGTTAATCCAGTGATTTAATGATGCTGCTTATCGTGATGTTATGATACGTTGTTTAGCTCCAACACTGATGATGTAGGGTTAGTTGGCCCTCCAGATGAACATCAGTTAAGCACATTTGGCACAGAGATTTTGCTGAAACAAAATACGTATCTGGATTTGGCAGTTCTCTTAGAAATATTGCTACAAGTCATTTATGCTTTCCTTTCCTTCACTATCTGTGTACGTGCTTATTAAATTATGTATATTTGGGTTAACTTTACTGAAATTTTCTTGGAACGAATTCGAAATGTTTATTTCCTCGAGTTATTTCTGCGAGGACATCGAAACCTAGTTGCTGCTCATAGCAGGAAGTTATAACACGAATGAAAAATAGCACTTGAAAAAGAGCCGAATCGTTGATGTCAGTGGACTCAACCAATGCAACTGAATAGTATACATCTCCGCCTTGGTCCCAATCTAAGAAGTGCATTGAGCGCTAACTCATGCTTCCGATCAGTTACGGTCCCACTGGAGAGAGACAATTTTGTTGTACTTGCTTACTCTGTCACAATCTAGACATGATACCGCTTCAACAACGCAATCTTTTATGATTTCAGCATGACTACAGGGTTGCCTTGCCGAGAATGTACGCTGTTCTATACGTAGCTTCAGTGATGTTTGCCCCTTGTCTTGAAACTGTCTGAATTACCTGCCGCTGTTGCTGATTGAGAGTTGGTCTAGTTAAGGTCTTTTTCCCGAGCATCCCCTGCCAATGCATCATATTGACTTATGTATGTTGTGTAATGCTCATCAGCATTGTATTTTTTCTCAGTGGCAATCACGGTGCTGTAAAGTAAGCACATAATTTTACCCTTTACACCAGGGGTCTCCAAACTACGGCCCACGAAGCCATTTCAACTGGTGGCAAAGACATTTTTTCAATAATGAAAAAATAGCATATTTATGAAAAACCTGTTGATTTGGTAGAATGTACCATATCGCGAAACAGTCACATTACAAAAGGTGTCCGGCCCTCTAACTGTTGTGTAACACCTTATGTGGCCCTCGGAAAAAAGGTTTGGAGACCCCTGGTTTGCAGCAACCGCATAACACCGCAACTCCCACTCCTCGTTGGATACCCTTCTTCTTGCAACTGGTGCGATCGGAAAGCCCGAGCACCAAGTGCGCAAAGCTTCAAGTGCGCACCAAGTGCGCAAACTGTGGCAGCAGCAAGCAAGAATAGAGATCATGCGCTGCAATCACTCCGCGCGTACGCTGGTCATTTTGTTCAATCGTTCACAAGCTGGTGTTGGCAGAGATGACACGCCGCAATCACTCTATTATTGCTTGTTCGTGCCACATATATATGGGTGTTGTTTATCGCGCACAGGGCCGATGCAACCGATGCGGCTGCATTGGGCCCCACGCCATGGTGTTTGTGCAGTTTGTTCATTTTTGCCATAGGTACTCCTTGAGCTCGAAAATTTAGTGGAAGCTGCTTATAAATCTCATTGTTAGCAAACAATTATCTAGTTTGATAGTTTGAACGAACGATGAATTTCTTCTTCCGAAAGTTATCAAAGGTGCTCAATTCTGAAGCTATATAGCAGGGCTTCTCAAACTTTTTTGTTCTGCCACCCCATTTTAACAAAGGTTTTTCTATGCGACCCCTTCATGGATAGCCTACATTAGTGGTTCTTAACCATTTTTACATAGCTTACCCTTTTATCAAACAAGATTGCCCGGTTTACCCAAATACACTCAATGGTGCGCATTTATTAAAAATGCGAAATTAACAAACTCTTACTGTTTAGAATGATTTATAAAAATTTACATTTGCTGAAATTATGATTCAGTAAATTTACCCCTTTGGAAGATGAAATTTACCTCCAGGGATAAATTTACCACAGGTTAAGAACCACCGGCCTAGATGTTAATGATACTTGTAGACGTCCCGTTACAAATCTCAAGAGGCATTTTTGTCTACGGCGAAATCATACCAATGCACACATCCCGCGAAAGTTGCTATACAGTAATAAAACAACCAAGTGATGGAAACAAGTAAGGCGAAAGAAATTAACAAAAAACAATTCCTTTTATAGAAGTTGGCAAGCACAACTAATGGTATGGATGCACTTGATGATTTTTACGCAGATCATCCATTTGTAGATTGATGCAATTATTCTCAACATTTTTGAAAATGCATCGGTTTTTGGACTTGATGATTGCCAATTTTGAGAATGCCGCTTCACACAAGTGTAATGTTGTGCAAACGGCTATGAGTGTACGAACGGCTAGATCAGGAATGACCGGGTATTCATCTCTTGTTATCAAAAATCACAAACTCTATTTTGACAAGTCCAGTTGCAAACCGCCTTTGTCGCTTACTAACTCCGTAAATTCATCCTGTGGTTATAATGGCAGCTGTGTGGCCTCCTGATATTTTAATTGTGCATGGTTTGCGGATCCAACTTTGCCTGAATCAAAATCCAAAGTACTTTTTGAAACTGTGTGAAGCTTTACTTTAGTCTAAAATTACTCAGTGTGCTCTGAAAGCAATTAGCCAATAGCTAGCGCCGATCCTAGATCTAGAGTTCTAAACACCAGCTTGCCTTCGTGTTAGAATGAATGCAACGAGGTCAGTATTATAATCATTACCATTACGTTGAAACAATCATGACGTAACAACGCGTAACTTGTGCTTGGTTGAGTATTATCATTTGATAGTTCAGGCAGACATCCTAGTAAAAACTGACAGCATGAAACGCGGAATAATTGCCCTCAAAAATGCAGTAGAAATAAATTCACTGCAGGCCTACTTTTGATTTTCTTGTAAAGATCACAAAACAACTTTTATATCTGGTTTGTCAAGCCAATTTGTTTCGCGACCCCAAAATTACCCATAGTTTGAGAAGCCCTGCTATATAGGGCGTTATATCTGCGCTCCATATCCCGCACTTTCTGGATGGAGCTTGGTTGTTGCTATTGGCAGTTAAGACTGCGGTAGACCTACAGCTTTTGTAAACAAAGTATGTGGTGATTCAACTCGCAATGAGCAGGCCAAGATGAGTGTCTGTCGTATTAACTTTGATGTCAGTTCTGCCTACGTAACTTTGTTCAGTTCTCGAAAATCTTTCTGTTTTGGAAAGCTTTTGGTTGTCAGCGGCCGAGTTGTTAGTCGAGTCGGGCACGGTTCGGGATGAAGTTTATTGAAATATTTCGGGCCTGCATACCAGTCCCGTTGCTGCTGTTGTTCTTCTCGCACATCCCGTTCGTGGTGAATCACACAATCAACGTAACGCCACCGGAGAGGTTGCGACAACATCCCTTCATTTTGAAAAGAAAAAGAAAAAACAACGAACCACACACGATCGCACGTTCTTTGTGTGAAGGCTGAACTCGGCACGACCTCCACATCCTGGTCACAGCACCATTTTGTAGCGATCGGAAACCCGAGCGGAAAGGGCGCAAAGCTTCACGTTGTGGCAGCAAGCAACAATAGAGACCAATGCTTCGCAATCTCTCGTATTGCTTGCTCGCGCCACGCATATATATTGTTGTTCTTCGCGCACATCCCGTCCGTGGTGAATCACACAATCAACGCAACGCCACCGGAGAGGTTGTTACACTACTGTGGCTGTGGTGGGCTTAGCCCCTCCAAACAAAGAACCAAACACTACAAATTGAAATATGAAACACTATACATCAGTGGAGTTTTTATCAAATTTTCAATTTCCAATCCCCTTGCACAAACGCAAAGGCCCCCTATTGAAGACTTTCTGGCGACTGTTCTGCTGTATACAAAATTTTTTTGCAACGATGGACATTTTTATTGCCACTTACTGTTGAAGCAATCGAGTTGATTAAACCTTCATTAAAAAATGGCTAATTGTTAAATATTTAGTCATGTTTACTTTGCTACGCCACCGATACCCCGCAGTTGGGCAAACCTAACTTTCGGGCCTAAACCGGCTTAAAAATAAATGTCTGGTTCGGGCTTGTGATTTCGGGCACGGGCCGGGTTTAGGTTTTAAAACGAGGCCCGTTTTAAACTGTAGGTTGTGACAAAGGCTTTCAGTTTTGCTTCATGGCATTTTTTAACATCGATTACGTATTTTCATATCTTGTCGCAATAAACCTAACTCTACGACATTGAAGCAAAAATGACAAAAGATGGGAGGTTGAACTAGTGGAAGGCAAAAATCTTATGCAAACCAGCGTAAAATGCTTTGAAGTGTTTACGTTTGAAATTCCTTCCTTCCTTTGTCCACGAAATTTTTTCTGCGTTATTTGTCGGACGTGCAAGTAATTTTATCATTTGCAACGCCACCACTCTTTTGCCTGTTTGCGAGCGTAAATAGGTAAAAAACGCTACTTCAAAGACCAGATTCATGAGCGTAAAGTGCACTTTAAGCTGCCCTGCAGCTTAACTAGGCAAGGCAAAAATTATGAATGTCATCCAGCATACTTGTTCCAGTTTATCATTATATTGGGCGGCTATAGGCTTATTTCATCAATTAACCATGCGCATGATATATTGCGTTTGATAAGTGTTTCTACACTTGTGACGTGGTAGTTGCAAAACCTTTGTACGTTACATTTCTAATTCATAAAGAACAGTTTGTATTTAAGTCTATGCACTAAGAATAACTATAAAATTGGACTTTTGGGGACTTTTAGGCGGGTTGCTCTCTCAGTACACTGTCTAATGTCCACCACAGTAGCATGCTATTAGTCATAAACAGTTCAGTTCAGTTTATTTCTGCATTCCGACCAAGCACAGAATATTTCATTAGGAATGCAGGGATAGGAAGTGACGGTCGTAGCTGTCATTAAGTTACTGCCCCGCATTAGTTTATTAGTCATGAACATGGTAGAAACTTCGTATACAGATCTATTCCAATTAATGTAAGTATTGTGCTAAAACATGCTCATTGAAAAGGTCGTTCCACGGTTGACTGAGCATGATGACGTACGATGACATAGCACCATTGCTTAGAGGGGCCCCGCGCCTGTGTTTTGAATTGGGTCCCGCACTTGCTAGGGCCGGCCCTATTCGCGCACATCCCGTTCGTGGTGAATCGCACATTCAACGCAACGCCAACCGAGAGGTTGCAACAACATCCCTCCTTTTTACAACGAACCGCACCGATCGCACGTTGTTTTTGTAAAGTCTGCGCACCTGGCACGACCTTTCACATCCTGGTCACAGCACTATCTTGTTGCGATCGGAAGCCCGAGTGGCAAGTAGGCAAAGCTTCACACTGTGGCAGCAAGTAACAATAGAGATTAAGCGCCGCAATCATTCTTCGCGTACGCTGGTTATTTTGTTCAACCGTTCACCAGCTAGCATCGCAGAGATCGAACACCGCAATCACTCTATTATTGCTTGTTCGTGCCACATATATATGGGCATGGCCGTCGGAAGGGGGAGCAGGGGGGCCTTGGCCCCCCTGGATTTTGAAATTATTAGCAAAAAAAGGTTGTTTCTTCAATTTATTGGGGTAAAAAACAAATTTCAACACTTTTGGCCCCCCTGGAAAAAAATTTGGGAAAATCCCCTACTTCCCCCCCTGGAAAAATCCCTTCCGACGCCCATGTATATGAGTGTTATTCTTCGCGCACATCTCGTTCGTGGTGAATCGCACATTCAACGCAACGCCAACCGAGAGGTTGCAACAACATCCCCTCCTTTTTACAACGAACCGCACCGATCGCACGTTCTTTTTGTGAAGTCTGCATCTGGCACGACCTTTCACATCCTGGTCACAGCACTATTTTGTTGCGATTGGAAGCCCGAGCGGCAAGTGTGCAAAGCTTCACACTGGCATCGGGCCAAGTGAGGTTGTACGTGGTTGATTTTCTGCCATATCTCTCTATTGGAATGGCGTGTGTTCCAGATAAATTGGCTGTGAGATTACGAACGTTCGTATACAATTTTTCAGTGTGCTGCATCTCCATTTCTGCTAATGCTAGGAGTTTCGTGGTGATTTTGTGTGTGTGTGACTTTGGGTCTTCCTACTCAACCTTCGCTGGCGATATGAGGTTTGGGTTATGACTTTTCACTGTGGTGGCTGACGATTCCGCATCAGACCAGAATATTGATTGTAACAAAAAGTAACAGCCAAAATAAATACACTTGTAAGCGAGAAAATGGTTAGAAGACCTCAGAAACTCATCGTAAAGACCGAGCTTCCCCACCCCTGTGCAGTGGCTGCCTCACTAGTGTTGTCCTTATTTGGAAAGTTTGGAAAATTGTACGGGAACCGGGTTAAATTTGTTCGTTTTACGTGAAAAACTATCTATGCAAAATATCTCAGAGAAAACCCGATGTTTACAGGTTGCACATGAGCAGTGAAATTTCATGGCTCATTCCATCCCAACTCAACCAGTGCTTCCATGGGCACCATCTCAGATTTTGCTCAAAATTGCACCAAATGTACCCCTGTGGGAGCAATGAAAAATCCCCAAGCTTCAGATCAAAATTCCAAGCGGTTTAGATTTTATGGCCTGTTAAACTGTAAGGGCCACAACCCATTTTTGCCCTCATGGATCACTGTGTTCATTTTGAAAGGTGTTTGGAAGCCCATAACTTCATTTTTGTACAAGATATAAGTCTGAAAATTGGTACTCGAGATATTTCTGGCTCGCTCCTTCTGAATCTGCTGTCGGAATTGAGCTAGGAGGTGTGGATAAAAGTTATAGACATCTCAAAACTGAATTTTGTCAGGCAGAGTATATATTTGTCGCATTTTGACCATCCGCTGTGAGGCCCCCTCTTGGTCAAGATCTAAAAATTCACCTAATTTATGACATTTAGGAAATATTCATTGAGTACAAGGTAAAGATCTTGATACAAATAGCAAATAATGGTTTTAGAGGGTACTGAAAACGCTAACAGATCAAAAAATAACCCTTAGACCCCTTGTTCAGGGGGGTAAATTACTGCGTAGATGGGACAATCGCACTGAACAAATTCTCTGGTCAGCTCTGGTACCTCTCTGAGAGATTAGTGGCTTTGTTTTTTTTTTGACCAAGAGGTGCCAGATGACATGAAGCGACGAATGGTTGCAGCACTTGACGAAGATGGAGATGAAAATCCTCCCAAACGTACTCTGAGGAAAGAAGTTTCGAACAACTGCTTGGCTGATTTCGTAACAAAAAACACGCGTCGCTTCTTCCTAAAAATGAAAATGGATCAAAAGTTTCTAACGGAGGACTCTGACTCATGGAATGATCAACCAGGCTATCTGATGGCCAGAAAGTTGGTACAAGTATTCCAAGTCGCAAATGACACTGCAGAGCGTGGGGTGGCACTTATTCAAGAATACAACCGGCTTGTAACGCATGATGAAGATCAGCTGCAGTTCCTCATGCAGATTGTGACAGATCTTAGGCGTGGGTTTCCTGACAGTAAAAAGAGTACACTACTCACTGGGCAACAATGAGTGGAGTGACACCCACGATACCCCTGCCTCTGACCAGCTAATACTCTGTAAAGAGGGGAACCCAGATATCAACAAAAGTGCCCATTTATAAGATTCTTCCATGCTCATGTGCAAACTCTAAATGTTCTTCTACCTTGGAGTTTTTTACACAATATAGTTTTAGCCTAAAAGGAACACAACCACCTCGGTTCCCATGGTATTTTTTACTGTTTGATTATTGCTATGCATTTAAGGACCACCCTACTGCCTCACAGTGTCCTATTTCTTCGCTTTGTGTATCTGTAAAGAATAAGGCTCCGCGAATTCCACAAAGTGACCATTTTGTTCTAACCACAACGGATTTTGTTCCCAGCGATGAAACATCGTCGCGCGGTGGTGGCCATAATATGGTACCGTGGACTCTGTTGTGGTCAACTTTGAAGGAAAATTTCCAAGTTTTACCAAGCTGTCATTCAAATATTTGTAGAGGAGCCACTTTGTTGCCTTGTTCGAGATTCTTATTGTCGGTAACATGGAAGTGACTTTGTACTGAAAGAAATCTATTCCGGCTCTTACTGAAAATTCAGTTTCGACTCAAAGCTCTTGATTGGACCAGCAATGTCGCTCTTCTGGAAAAGGAATTGTAACCTGAAAGGAGAATTTCCAAAACCTGTGCCACCTCTTTCAGAAATACTCCAATCAGGCTTGTTCTTGTCACGATTTGCGTACAAATTAGTTTGTTCCTGACATAACCAAGCTTGTCTCACGTGAATATTTCAAGCCCAAATTGACAGCAAGAGAGCTTGATCAATTCGACATAACGATCTGCTAAACTTTTTGCCTGACTGGAGGATGGGATTGTGAGAGAATTTGTTTTTCTACAAATGCGTGATGATATATGTATGTGGTTTGCTCGTCATCTGATTCTGAATGAATGTCCTGTTCCAACTCTAGTTCTCCAGAAGGCAATAAGCCCACTTCAAGCTTGTCCGAACTACGAAATATCTTCGGCATCGCTCTCCTGCCCGGCCTGATATTCAGCAGTGCATGGCAGAATAATAGTTCCAAGATTGCTCATGTCTTGTCTGTATTGCCTCAGCTGCGGTTTTCGATTTCCCGGATGTTTATGAAATCTGGGTAAGCGGGAAAAATCTAACACGACTCTGGGGAAAACCTGGGAATTCTGCACACAATACACAAAATATGTAACATCAGCAAAGCGAAAATGCAAACAATCTTGTTTTATTCCATTTCATTGGACAGCAGTGGCTCCGCAGAAAACTCAAAACATTGACAGATTCGTCGCTTAACCTCGAACGAACGCACAAGCAGCGGCAGAGATGGATTCTTTAAAAAGCTTACGGTGTGACACTTCGCGACAAAGTGCGCAGCTGTGAAATTCGTGGAACCTTGAATGTAGAGTCACTTCTTCGATTAGAGAGACCCCAGCAACGGTGGTTCTGCCACGTCACCAAAATGCCACATTAAAATTAGACGAGGCAAGCTGGCTACACTCACGGGAAAGCGCCCCAGAGGTTGACAAAGATCAGGTGGTATTATTACATCGCCGAGCTTGTTTGACTCTGCAAAGCCACTTTTGTGGTTCGGACCTTGTCCAGCCATAACTTTCTGACCAGTGGTTCTTAACCGTTTCTCTACCACGCCTCCCATAAGTCATTGTTCTTTGTTTCAAGCCCCCCTGGTTTGAAATAAGCAAATTACACGGAACACTTTCTCCTTCAACAACTTTCTATGTCTTAGAGCGCGTGAAATTTCGCGCCTCCGTGGAAATATATTGATGCCCCCCCTTTGGGTGGCGTGCCCACGGTTAAGAACCACTGTTCTGACGAAACAAAAAGTCTTCTAGCTTAGGTTTAAAATAATCCGGGCAATTTAAGATTTGAACTTATTGTGGGGCAGCGTGACGTCGTCTGGACCAGAGAAAAAATTTCAAGAGGCAATTTACCTGTATCTGCATCTTTAAAGCCCTTGAATGGTAATCTAAGGTTAGTGGTGGGAATAACTTAATCTTTTTTTGTCCATAACATTTTAGGCATTGTCAGAAATGTATAAGTGCAGCGCGTCTTTGATGTATCCTTTGTGTATGTATGATTGTTTGATGTAGCTGTGATATATGAGGGAACAGCCGATTTGGGCTTCTTCCGACGATAGTTGTGATTGTTTTCAAAAGGCTGTGCAGCGAAAACCGTGCACGTTTGAACAATTCTGCACAAAATGTGTCAGTCACATCGTTATGTATCTTTTTTGAGTGAGTAAGGGGTACAAACTTTCAAAAAATGGGGGTGTTTTTATGGTTTTTCGTCTTTGAAGGTCCATTGCTCCCGTTTCCGACACAGGAAACTCCTGAAAATCACGGACAAGGTTGCCACACATCTTACAACATGCTGCCAATTTTCAGAGGAAAATAGTTATAACTTTCTATCGCCTTCGTTGCCGGAAAAATAGCGTAAATGATAAAAAAGCATAAAAATGATAGTTTAAATGGTAACAATTGTGCACTCTAAAATGTGGTATTAGCAAAGGTTATGGCCTTAAATCATAAAATAAAAAAAGGGATTTCGTGAAATATTATTTTCAAATAAAAATATGCCCCCTAAAACAATGATGAGTGACTTCCTTCGAGTTTTTTGGTCAGTTGGAGTCCTTGCAAGTAGCCCAAGCTCCAAAAACGGTTTAAAAAAGCTAGCAGGTAAGCGTGAAACCATTTGTGAAATTATGACAAAAAATATCTGAAAATAACCCAAAAAATAATCACAAAATTTGCTCGAATTTTTTTAAAATTTCAAATGCAAAGGTGCCTTTTTTGCTTATTTCAAATTAGACGCATCTGAGGATGTCTTCATTGGCTCTTTAGCGCAAGGGTCTCAACTTTTTTTGTCAGAAGGCAGCATAAGCTATTACAGTTCGATGGCCGGACATCTTACGTGATGTAACTTATTCGGGATATATTACATTCTACCAAATCAACAAGCGTTTCTTAAATGTATTATTTTTTCATTGCTGACAAAATGGCTTTGCGGGCCATTGGAGACCCCTGCTCTAGCGCAATCGGTTCGGGAGTTACGAAGTATCATTCGTTTAAAAAACAAGAAAATGTTTTAGAGCGTCGAAATGAAGTTGGGATGAAAAGACATTGCCGTTTGTGTCTGATTACAGAATACGAACGGGCTATTTGCTTGTTTATTGTGAAGTTATGAAAACGAGTCAGAAAGCTATTTGTGTTACATTCAGCACGGTCTCACCAAGCAAATGTAGCTAATAATTGAAAAATGACCGTAACTAGCGGTAAGACAACACAAGAACAGGTAGAATTCACTGAAAGCGCATAATGGAAGTTTCACAAATGCGAATGTGAAAATGTGCTCACATGGGAACGTTGGGCCGATAAGCGGACGGAATTACTTTGCAGATGTGGTACGGAAGCTTAGTATGACCTGCCGATTAAGCTTTGGCATATTGCTTGCCCACGAGTGGTCAAGCTAAGCTTCAGGGAAGAAGAGCAGGCCATACATCCACGGTATTAGTGCACTTTTTGTCGCTTGGTGGCACTGGTGTGCATCACGAAAACATCACAGCGGTTGTCATGCATCGTTCGTTATTGACGCATTGGTGCGTAGCCAGATGTTCGTCCCTTTGAGTCGAGAGTATTTATTTGTATATATTTAGGAACTTCAATGCCATCGACAATCGTACACATCTTTTCGAGGGCGTTTATTTCGAAAGAAGAGGTTGTTTGGTCGTTCGCGTGTGGTTGAGTTATATGTTATAACTCATATCATACTTCAAGTATGTACTTTCCACGATGGGTGTAAGCAAGGAATCGATCAGCAAATTTTTAATAGGAAATCGATTTCACGTAAAATTACGCATCCTCAG
>JGI24158J21664_10006233_pt1 | contig 15704 bp, 11 predicted proteins | sample Ectturendosymbi3_FD_21664 | JGI IMG/M metagenome (IMG submission 21664)
AACTGTCTGGTAACTCGGGCTAATATGAATGAGCCTAAGACGTGGAGGATTAACTGGCGTTATCATTGTTCTGTGACGTGCGTTACGTAACAATGGACGAGTTCCCATGAGAACTCTCATTCATTGTTGCGTAGCCAACGACACGGAGCAACGATAGTGCCAACCAGAATGAGCAAACGGAAATTTCAGTGATACAAGCCCCGAACGGTTGCATTCACAAAGTGTAGGTTGTGTGATGAGCCCAAGAGACGCTGCTGATCTGGAATGGCCCCTGAGTGAAGGTATGCAAGTTAGTGCGCTGCCGCCTGTCTGGATAGCCATGATCATCTCTTGTTGAAGCGTCAAGCTGTTTAAATTGCCAAGTGTGACGCTTACGCACGTTAGTGGCACAAACAATCACAATTGGTGAGCAAAAGGTCTGCCCGGAGTCGGAGTCGTTAAAATTTTCTGCGACTCCGACTCCTCGGGTTGAAAATCCTTCCGACTCCACAGCCCTGGAGGGTATACCCTCAATGCGACACCACATTGAAGATGACGACAGCGTAGACAGCTAGCCTGGTCATGTTACGCCAGATAGTCTAAGTGGAAGTTTATGCACCGGAAGTAATAAAGGCAGAACCATCGCCAGAAAGTGTTCAATAGGGCTTGACATTCTAATACTGACAAAATCTGCAATAGGGCTTGACATTCTGAATACTGACAAAATCTGCACTGATTATAGCGTTTCATGTTTCAATTTGGGGGCTCGGCCACCAAAGCACCCCCGTGGCGACGGGATTGGATACAAGTCGTTTCGAAAGTGTTGATCCTGGCAAAGAAGGAACCTCGTCAGTGCATCTGATGAAGCATGCGAGCAAGAACACTCAAAATTTCGATGAAGAAATGGTGTTCCTTAGCCAGGTGTCATGAGTCGGAATGTTGGTGACTACCCTGGATTATTTAGCCCAAATAGGACCGCCTGCAATCACAATAGAAGTTTTCCCCAGAAACGAGAGTGATAGGACACGGTTTTCTAAGTTTCACTGCAAAAGATTACAACCAAATGGTGAAGCGGTAGGTCATCCATGGCTATTATTCCTCGCCTGGAAAAATAATTTTTGTTGCTTCCACTGCAACTTTTCAGCTCTGGATATCCCAGCACAGCACTCAATACCTCTCGTCTCTGCAGGTACTACACTCATACCTCCTTACTGATCAGGGAGGTATCTGGCTAGAGGGGAGATATTAACGAGGGTTGCAATTCTTTGATTTATTGGGTTAACGGCGCTGTCCATTGAAGTGTCTGCTAGAGAGGCCTTGGCGTCACCCTTTCCGGCCTTCGCAACATCACGGATTTCTGCCATTACGCCCTGGTGTACCCCACAAAAATTTCTACACACCCACTAAGCGGGGCCCCGCAAGTGTTTCAAATCGGGCCCCGCACTTGCTAACGCCGGCCCTGGCCGTACCACTAAAAACGAGCTAGCGCCGGTTCTGAAAAACTTTTTCAACTGGACTCCACGTGCAGTTTATAACGATAACATTCTGATAATACAACTTCAAATCATGATTAAGAAAATGTGAATCATGCTCTAGCAACAAATCGACGCATTATAAAAAGTTGGAAATTTTTTTAAATATTTTCTAACTGAAAAGACGCTGCAGTGATTCCCGTCCATTGTGCAGCCCGGTCCTGTTCGGCATATTTTCAACACACTCCAGCTGCATAGTGCAATCACCACAATGCAACGTTGTATTGTCGTAGATAAATCTGTTTCACTTCGTTCTTGCTCGCGCTCCTTTCTGCTCTGACGTTGCTTTCGTCTGTGCTAACCCTGGAAACTAGTCTTATAGACCACCTTTTTTGTACCGCGTCCCAGGCTCGTAGCCACCGGGAGCCATTGACATCCAAATTTTGTGCCCAGAAAAATTTGTTTGACACATGGAAAGAACAGAAATCTTGCCCCCTAAAAATGAATTTTTTACCCCCAAATCTGAAAACCTGGCTACGGGCCTGTGTATAACCACAGCGAAGAGTACGTATTCTTGATACTGTCTCTGCGGCTACAGGCTTGAAAAGAGGTAGCGTCGTTCCTTTGATCTTGGAACTGCTTTCAGCACATTAATACCTGAATCTGGGTCGTCACTAATGCGGCGCTCGATTTATTGTTAAAGTGGTACAATCAAGGAAATACAAGGGTCTATGTGCCTCATACCACCGGCAACAAACATAAGTCAGTACTTAAGTCCATAAAGTTAATATTATACAACGACGTGAACGCGCAATAAATGGAGATAACGCGGCGGTAGCCAATCGAGCACAGGATCGCAGGAACATCCGGAGTATTACCCTAAAATCCAAAGCAAAATACAATGCATGAAAACCATGACAACAAACAAGCGAACGGAAAGTGGGTATATTACCAGGCGATGCATTTAAAAGGTATAGTTATCGTCAAGCCGAAGTTTTAAGAATTTTCAATGTCGCTGACTCCTCACGATCAACGAACATTGCAACAAACGTTCGACACACGAGAGCACGCAAGCGCTTGAAGTAAAACAATGTGATTGGGAAAAAGTCATTGCGATTGCGCAGGCTGTGACGATTCAGCATCGCGCGTCCGACCACAGACGAGCCTCGCCGCTGAAAGTTAATTTACAGCACAGGGAAGGGAAGTGACGCTTCTCACTGAAACAACCGTTCCCTGATGCGATACAACCAGCTGCAAGCTGAACCGCCGTTTAAATGAGGAAGCTTTAACCGCTAACTGTTTCAAGGGGATTTGGTCGGCAACCGAATCGAAACAGGTTTACTGACTGAAAACCAAAATCTGCTTGAAACAGCGACAAGCTCAACATGTACGCACACAAAAAATCGCAGCGAGAAGCGAGCGGGTCGACTGCAGCTTACTAGGAATCGACCTGGACATAAATTCAACACGTTAATAAAGGATTTCAGCGCACAGGAAATGTCGCAGACCGATTGCAGCCATCACCCTATACGACTTATTAGTAGCGCACACTTTCGAAAAAGTTTGACACGTGGATCTAGGCACGCTCAAGTTCAACAACACAAAAAAGTTTTTAGCACGATCTTGGGACTACACAAACAGTTATTTTCCCCTACGATTTGTACAAACCTATGAGCATTTTAACCACTAATGGTCACACTACGTGTCGCATAGACGGATGCCACTTACGAACCAATTTGCCGCGAGAGCTTTTGCTAGAAGTGGCATTACGCACCAAAGAAGTACAAGGTACCGGCTCCGTTCAAACAACACATCAGATAATACTTAAGCGAGCAGCCAAAATGCCATCATAGCAGGAGTTAGTGCAGTCTTTTAACTAACGTCCGCGAATTGCTCGTATGACCTGTGGGTGCCATGCGGATGAATAACCGCATACGATAAGACTTCACCGAAAAGAGTGAAATAGGTCGATCTCAATATGCAACGTCAGTAGCTTCTGTTAAACAGGTGTGCACAATACTAGTTTAGGGGCCGAAGGCAACTTTCGCATCAGGGTGAATAGGCGATAAATTACTTCAGCGCAGGGTTGTTTTGCCAAACCTCAATTTGAGCTTGAACACTGCAGAAACGTGTAATGCGAATGTACAGACTTATATCATGCTTGGTACGCATTTCTAACCTGTTTTAGATGTATCAGCAATTGCTAAAATGGAAAACAAAGCGAAAACCGTTGCTGATTACAACAACGCTTTCTGAACTTGCGTTGCGCAGTTTGACCGCCTTACGTGATTACTACACCAGAAAGAGTTTACATTCTCCGACCTCAATTGCAACGATGTTAGCGCACGCTGCTGGTGATCGTGGGTTGGTTTATCAAGTCGCCGATCCATTGCATCATCAGCTGAAGCTACAAGTTTCGTGGAGAAAACAACCGGTGCGAGATGAAACAGAGGATGGCGGTAGCAAACACGAATCAACGAGAACAGATTCAAGCAAAACGAAAGCAGGTGAGTACGAGCTGAACAACGTTGACACTCCAAGTCTTGCTCGAATTGCATTGGTCTCTAAAGCGGTGATTAGTCATATGGTGACAGCAGTTTCAAAAACTTCGGTCAGAAAGCAGACTCCGAAAACTAACAAATAACCGACGAAAAAAACGTTTTAAACGCGCACAGGGACAGCCACGCGCAGGGCTACAGCGTTCAGCAACCACCGCAAGGGACACCAGTCGTATGCTGGAGCAAGCGCGACAGTTGTTTCACTTGAACAACACGCTGTCGCGAGCTCGTTGAAAGTGGTGTCACTTTCCGGCGTGGGTAACCGACCGAAAAACAAGGTCAAATGAATGGAACGTGGAATTGTGACTTGATAGTGAAGGCCGAACTTGAACAATAGAGCTCGCTGGTTATTTCGCGCCGTACGAATCTACTTAACTGACACCTGCAAATAAAAAAAGCATCTAATTCAACAACGGTCACTAAATACGCTGCACTGATTCGAAATAACGATAATTTTTACAATCCCAAGACGCTACAAATAGATATAAGAATCGCAGCAGAAATGGCCAATAGACGGTAATAAAATAAATAGAATTTTCAATCAAACAAGGATCTCGATATCACGTAAACTGAGAAAGTTACTCACACTAACACAAAATATTAATTTTATAAAAAGGCAGGCAAAAGACGGGTATAGCCAACTGTCAATATGCAACAACATTAATCGTCGACTGGTTGGCCAAACGGTCCTTTTTAAATGCGTGATATGACGAATGCGTTTATTTTCTTTGCCCAGAGATAAAGTTGCTACCAAGTGGTGTAACCAAAAAAGGGCAAAGTAATTTTGATGTTAACATGAAGTTCCTGAAACTTCTTTTTGAGGTGTTATCATCAGTTAGTTTTAAATTTGTGTTATCAGCAACAACAGATTTTACTTCTGTAACGAGACCAATGAGAGAATTTGAAGAAAGTAAAGTTTATTCAACGCACCATGGGCGTGATACATGCTTACGCGACTATCGGCTGACAGGTAGGGCCAGCCTGAAGCAGAAAGATTAGAACCACAGGTGACACAACTGGCAACAAGGCCAGTGCGTGCTTGAAAGCTGCTATTCCACGCAACTTGCCACCACATGTCATAAATACAGTATAAAGTTATAAGCCATGCAAAATAATAAATAGGATCGGCAGTATAGATTAAACGCAGTGACGTCATTAAACAGACGTCATAACAATCTCAATGATTGATGCTAGAGAGCACACGCAGGAAGCGAAGCCATCAGTGGACGCGCGCACACACACACCGCTGTGTGTCCGCAAGCTTTCAGCAACCAACGCACACGCAAATAGAAAGCCTATCTCCGGATCAGGAAGCAGCGGGTTAAAACACAGATCGAGCTGAGGCCCGGCAACTTGAAAGGAAGTGTGGTGAATCTTGTAGGTGCGCACCTGCACAGCGACAAACGGCTTCAATAACTTTGAAGCACATCGCAGTATGCCAAACATGGGCTCAGAGTTCGCAGCATGCTGAGTGTAAGTTTCGAGCAATGGCCGGCAATTCGAGCGTCCCTCCAAGACAGCGAAAAATACCGTGTGAAGCTAGTTTAAAGCAAGACCAACTATGGGTAACTGCAAGGAGGTACTAATAGCAATGGCATACTGTACATAACGCACCGTTGAAACCCTCCTGACCTGTTAAAATATTGTTTTGTTTTAGCTTATGCAGTGGTTGAGAACACCTTTTTGGGATTTGGTCATTAAACAAATCAAACGACGGTGACGCTGCGCTACGGTTTCAGACATCTGACACTTCCTGCATGCCCGGTCTGCTTTTTACCGGATTGCATTCGCGGCACATTCGGTCTGTCACGCTTGTATACAACGTCGCTTTGACCGTAGCACTGACAACCTTGATATAGTCTCAACTTTTTTCTGGAATCAGAATGTATTCTTTCCTCGAACGATTCGTCGAAACGCACAGCGACAACAATTTCACAACTTTTTGAACTGATATTTTTATGATCAACGTTCAGTCTTGCTGCGTTTACTGCATTAAGCCACGTTACCACTACGAGGTAGCTGTGACCAACACATCCATAACATACACAAAGTGTCATCTGGATAATCACAACAGACAATATGCGGCTTCATAATAATATTTATCATTTGTTCTAAAGTTCCGCAGTTGCACTCTGAGCCGTGACGAGTGGGTGGTCATGAAATCGCCTCACACAGCTCGGAGTGGTGTTTGTCGCAAAGGTTACCGTGTTTTTGTCTTCCGGAAAGGTCGTGATGTTCGCAAACACCATCGTACTGCAAACGTGCACATGACTTTAAGACTTAGCAACATTAACATGTCACACTTGCATAAAACCACTGAAACCCGCAATTAATTGACTGACGGTCAAGAACGTATGACGAAACAAATACTTTTGTGACGGCTTAGAAACGGACATATACAACTCGAAAAGAAAATTTCGTGCTTAAATGATTCCAATCAAGAAAAAAATGTATAAATTATCTTTTTTCATAATATACTTCACAATGAAATAAATATTACGCAACTTTAGTGTGTTCCAGTTTCACTAGCAACTTAATACATATTCGTGGACGAGACACTTAACCAGGAACGTTTCCATCTACCTGAAGAAACAAGGTCTTGGTACGTTTGACACATTTATGCGGTTTAGTACTGCACACCAATGCACCTCGCTTAATACCTACAGTATCTTAACCATCTCCAGTTGCGCGCAATCCAGGAAGCCTTGTAAATTATCATAAATTTATTAAGGTTTTTCTTGATCAGTGGATCTATGGAAGCTACTATTCATTTTTAAATGAAAATAACGCTTGAAACGAACTGGTCACGAGTTTTGTATAAAAATTAATCCCTGAAATTCTTTTGTCTTGACATATTGGTTATATGGGTTGTAGGAGGGTGTCAAAGTCGGAAGATCTAATCACCTAGTACGCAGGTGATAAAACATAGCAAAGTAAACTTCGCTGCTGCACATGCCTCTCTTGTAAGCATGTTTGGGATCATTACCAAACATCCTGGAGCGCTCTGTTATAGCAGAAAAAACATGCCCCAAGCACGCTTAACCGCCAATGACGACAAACAAATACTTCAAATTAATAACTTTGAGGTCGCTGATCGTTGAAACTATATTAATTTATGTCAGAATCTCTGTTACGAACAAAAATGATTCCAAATTCACTTCACTCGTTTGGAATTTTAGCCAATGTGATTGGTAAATGCAGCGCTTCTCTGCGGCAAACAGACAACGATGTTCCCACATCAAATGAACTCTCGGCTCTTAATGCTCTTCATCATATTACCTGCCGTGCCTCGATCTTTGTGATGGCGCTTGAATGAAACACGCTGCCAACTGCACACCAGCCTTACGATCACATGGAAAGTATTGTTACAAGCAGTGGGGTTAATTAGAAGGTTTTTCGACGGATTAATAGGAAAAACTAAATCTTTACAATTTAAGTTGACACCATATCATAACTGCGAAACTTTCCGATAAGGGAAGATGTCGCAATGTAATTGTACCGCCAAAACAACCGCAACAACCAACGTACTGCTAACGTCAGACTAATTTCGCGTGCGTTTGCATTAGTGCGTGTTACCTCCTCAGCCACAATAGCAATACTGCAAAGCTGAAAAACGAAATTGCGCGTGACACACAGTCGTGTCGCTATATAAGCGACGATCAGGTTATGATCACGACGCATGCCAAATCATAAAATGCTTTCGCTGCGAAGAGATTCAAGCCTGAAGCCTGAATTAACTGGTGTCTTGCACTGTACTAAATCAAGCCGCAAGTTTGCGACATCAAACACTGCTACAAATGGCGGTTGCGCTTTGCGTTTGTGATTTTTAGTCGGAAGGTGTGACGCAGAATAAAGAAATGTGCATCGAGAGTACGATTAATACCGAAACGGCAAAGCTTTTGAATAACCCTTACAAGCGTGAGAAATGATCTGCTACTCGCACCCCACTGGCTTTTGAAGATCTTGATAGCATAATGATCGTATTTTTGTACAGTAAGTCAATAACCTGCACATTTTCACAGACAGCTAAGGACATTGGTTATGTTTCCTCGAGACAGATAAAACACAAAACTGGTACGTTTGCGCACCAACACGTCAAAGAAATGGAATGCCCTTTTTCGTTAAAACAAACGGAAGATCGCAACGGAAAGAAAATCGCATGCACGAACTGCTGAACGCGCACAGAGATTACACGTGCAAGGATTTTGAAGCACAAGCGAAAAGCCGCAGATCACTCAACTGAGCAGGTACAACGTAACAAATACCCGCAGCACTGCGTCACTGAACCGGAAGCAGATCATTCGAGTCATTACTGGTTGCGGCGTTACCTCATAACCAAGAGCGCACAACTTCGTAACTTCGCACGTTGCCTGAACTAAGTATAGTCCGCATTTATTCAACAACCGTCGATAGACTATACCCAGCACAGCAAGCACCTGATGTCGTCACACCACAGCTTCCCAGGCTTTGACCGTATTTTACAAAATCAAAGCCCACTTCTAAGTGCAAAACTTGACAGCAGGACAACACTCTTTTGATCTATACAACACACATCTCAACCCCTTGCGCATGAAACCAAGAAGTTTGAGTCGAAATGACTCTTCTGGATGCAGCCTGGCAAGCACATGCTTTTTTAAAAAACTGAGCGCGAGGTTTTAGAGTACTTCAAGCCTGATAAAGCAAGATCATAAGGAGACAAAAGCAAGGTTATCCATCGCAAGTCATTAGTAATGATCACCGCAACAAACCGGGCGTTTTGAAGCGAGCCCCAACTTGCTCACGCAGTTTTGATCTCGCAGCAACAGAAAGTATATCAATATAATCATCGCCGCAGTCAGCAAGCACTTTCGTGCAGGACTTACCGCACCAGAACGTACGTAAAGATATCAACTAGACAAGGAACCCTAGAGTATAGAACAGCTGGAGCAACATCCGGAATCTGGGGGAGGTGCGGGTCCACTAGATTTGTTGATGTGTTTGACTAACTCGAAGAAAGCCTTGCAACAACATATGAAAATAGTTAGACATGCAAACAATGCGGTATATAAGGTGGCACTTCCTCAGAGCTGGCTTTCGCGTTTCCTTCGTGTGCTCTGAGCAGGTATAGGTTGGGCAGGGAAGGTAACTTTAGCACTTACCAAGCGTCGTAGAAAGAGCAAAAATTAGTGAGTGATTGGTTACAGCAGATTGCAGCCGCTGTTCTTCTTTTTCTTCTTTCTAGGTTCGGGTGTTTTTTTATTGATTTGCTTGACTAGGTCGAAAAATATCTGTCCAGTACACATCAAAACAAAAACTACATGTAGCATATGAAATTGAAAGGAGCACAAAATGACCACGAACAAACGAAACAGGAACTCAACACCCGCAACTTATTGGGTTAACAAATACTTGTGCAGGTAACCAGTGCAAGGTTACTGTTGTTGATTACTGTCGCGATTATGTACCATAGCAGTTCGGCAAACCATCACGCAGCATCGACGGACAGGAGTGCACCAAAACTAAAATTAGCGGTAATTGAAAGGGTGCAAACGTTCATACTGCATTAAAACGTTGCACACTTCGTGACAACAGCTACAGTGGAGCACTCGAAGTAAGTGGCCTGCACGGATCGGACCAAATCAACAAAATTTAGCTTGGCCAGCAGTTCCAGGCCACCAAGGCTAAATTAACCCAAGTAGGCCATTTTTTAAATTGTTTAAATGCCCATTTTTTATGATCGGTGACAGCAACCTGTTATATTAAAATGACAAACTCTTGTTTCACGGAAACAAAAACTCGATAGCTTCAGCCAAAAACCGATTAATACACTGTCACGCAGCCAGCATAACTTCCTTGCTAACTATATTCTTAGTGAGTGCTATCGCTTGAGAACGTGGTAGTAATGTCTGGATCAGTAGTGAAAATGTTTCTGTTTCACAGGTTAACAAATAGCTTTGTCAGTTCAGCATTTTACTGAATAGCGTTCAGAAAACCGAGAACATACATTTTAATGGAATACGCACGGATTTTAGCAGCAGACTATTTTGGATAGGTTGATCTAAACATATCCTTTTTCAGCAAGGTTCTTTCACCTCATGCTTGTACGAAAAGTTTTCAATGAACGATAGTTCTGCGAGGATAGTAGAAAACTTCAAAGGTTACACCATCGTGTTGACGCCCTACTTAGTAACACACACCTCAACAAGTAGCAAAATTATTCATCGTCAGCGACTTGTGCTGTTGCTATTTTAGATCTTACGAGCGGCGACGAAGCAAAGTTTCTAAAGCCGCAAAAAATCTTGTGGTTAACACTGCCTCAGTAAACATTTACAAGGCGTTTCGAGGATGGCTTCTACTGTGGCCTTTCAGTATTATGAGCTTGAAGAAATCCGGTTGACCTGATCGTCAAGCTGTTACTGCGTTTTAGACTTTCGGGCTTCTTGTGTGTTGTGAGCGGTTAGCCTCACATTAAAACATAACGATTTGACAAGGATTCTCCGTCCGAGGTATCGACGCTACGCTATAATCTGCGATTACCTTTTTTGCATATGAAGTTAAACAATCGCTTGGAGCATACCTTTTGCAAACGTATTTCACAATAGATTTAGGCCCATAGTAGATGTGAATGACGTGTGTTAATAAACAGCTGGTCAATTTGTCGCTAAAACCTACGCTATCCACAAAGACCGGCCACATGCCTCAGAGAGAAATTTTGGCTCGTGCAGGCCACTACCAGGAATTTGAAAACCGCGGGTTTCATTTCCATTCACAAATGGGAGCTGCCCGTACGCAACATGGGTGGGAGACACAAAAAAGTCCGTGTTGTAGCCACGTAACGTTTGTCAAGGTGCTTACGCAAACTTCTGAAACTCGTCATTCTACCGAGTTCTTATAAATAAATAAATTCATTTACGCCTGTTTTTTTAAAAGTTCACGTCATATTCCGATATTAAATTACATTAAAGCAACAAAAATTCGCCCAGTGCAGACGTACTTTTGTCTTACGTTTTAAGACGACAACTATTTTCTGAAATGATTACAAAACGAATTTAATTAAGTTTGGAATGGAAAACAAGCTATTTTCCCACAAAAAATACAGACAAAAACGAAACCGTGATAACGACACTTCCAAGCCTCGAGTAGAAGGTTCTCATAGCTGCAAAGGTTTAGTCGAATTTACACGATAAACAAGGATAAGTTGACTAAATAAAATTTTGTTTAGAAGAATTATCCTTGCGTTTGAAGAAACCGAATTTGTTAGACTAAAATAAGATGGATGTGCATCATGGACGGCTGCATCGTTGGACACACATGTTCGAATACAATGAAACTTAATTTCGCAAACCCAGCGATCCAGACCCTTATACGCGTATCAGCAGGTCATTAAAAATGCGGAATTAGTGCAGTTGCCTGTGAAGTTTTAACATGCCGGTTGGCAACAAAACTGTTTGGCTCTAGAAAAAAAGCTATCTTGGTCCGTATTTAAAAGTTACATTAGACCAACACGGACGCTGTCGCTGCAGCCTGTGTTATCGACAACGGGTGTTTCCTAGCTATACATGTACGTATATGGCATCAAAGGCAATGTAACATTTTCGCAGGGAACTTCCTTTGTCTCCACCTAGTTTTTTTTCGCTGAGATTTGTCCAAAATAGCTTAAAAACTTTGTCAGTTTTGTTTTTGGATATTTTTGCAGGACTGAAAAAAAGCAATGACCGAATCGACTTCAACTATTTTGGTCATTTAATAAAAATTCGGTCTATGACTGAAAAAAAGAACAGATCCGCACAGAAGCCACTTTTACACTGAATACATCAAAGGAGTGTTGAAACAATGAAAAAACGTTTTTCAAGGACAGCTCACACAGAAACCACGGAAGTCACATTATCAAACTGAAAAAATGCTATGAATGGCTAAAACACTCTAAGAATCGCAGTACCGATTCTGTTTCTTTTCGGTCATACACGGAAACGTTTTTGAAATGACCGAAAAAAATTAAGTTATTTCGGTCAGAATGTTTGAAAACATTGGCTAAAAAACACTTCTATGGCGGGGGTTTTAATACAACTCTGAGAACCAATGACCAAAATGTTTCAAGTAAAAATGACTGAAATGTTTGTGAAAAAAGCAGTACCGAATGTTGCATACGAACTCCAATGACATGCACTTACGTTCTCAACATTTATTTTCGATTTGGCGGAGGTTTCCAAAAAAGAACTGCAAAAGAACGCTAATGATTAGACTGAAGTCCTGGTATGTAAAACTAAGAACGTAGTTAACTGATTTTAAAAAATCAACTTAAAAGCACACTAATAAATCGCACTTCTATGTAGTGATGAGCCTGGAATATGTACTGAAAACATTCAGTCACACATCATTAATATACACTACGCTTGCCTCGGCGCGTACTAGCAACTAACAATATGGGTATTTCTTCACAAATCGGAAACAATCGACATTCTCAGGCAACTTGGTCATTCTATTTGTCGCAACACGAGGCTGCCGCACAGTGATTTCCACCATTAGTCACATNTTGGACAAATTCAACTGTGGAAGTTTCGGCCCAATGTCGATTAAAACTTCCAAGAACTACTTATTGTGCATGCATTTTTGTGGGCACATAATAGTTAATTTCTTCAGTTGGTTTGAACACGTCAAGCGCAGTGGGCGAGGGAAAGCTTTAATAAAACTGCAATGGATAGTTCCGTGGTCTTGACCATAAAACTAACTTTGTCGGTCTTGAAGCATACAAGGAGAGAAACTGAGTCATTGCTCCCTTCATATGAAAGTACAGCACTTAAAAAGTACGGCATTCCACAATCCTCATATTCATGCCATAGAGTACCATTTAAGTACCCTAGGTAGACGGTGATCACGAAAGTTCGCCAGCAACATCAAACGCTTTATTAGATCTCCGCGCAACTGAAGATCTGATCGTCATCAGTCAAAGTTTGGATCCTACTGTAGATACCGTACACAAATGGAAAGGATTTCACCTCAAAAGCGAATCATTGCTAAAAAAGCCGACCATGAAATCGAACAATGGCTCCAGTTAATAACAACTTCAAAACCTGATATTTCTATGTTCAGCGAAATTGTAGAAGATTGTTACAACTCGGTCTCACTTTAACAAGCCCGTTTAAAAAATAATCACCTCCGGCGGAATACCATGCAGTTTCATAATATTCGTTTTCGGTCCATAAAGCCAAAAATATGCCATGAATATCCGTCAGCGTCATAGAGTTAAACCAAAGCCAAAGGAATCACATAAAATATTCAACCAATTCCTGCATTTATTGCAGTATTGTTTGTACCACATCTACATAACAAGCTGTTGATCTGAAAAATGTTGTAAATGCCTCAAGCTACTGCAGACTCATAGGCTTATATTTTCGGTAAACTGCTATAAAAGCTTTCGAACATATTACTGCTTTTTGTTTTAACACGAAAATGAAATGGAGCAAAAGTGAAAAACCTAACAAAATGCAACGATCATTGTGCTTGTAAAGGTAACTGTGGTTGTGTGGAGCATCTGAGGTATCAAAAACAGATGAAAGATGCATGCATAGGTTCATGACATGTGACAAGCTTTAGAATGTTTCACAACTAACATGGATAGAATTTATATGTTAATCATTAACAACTACCCACGTCTTGACTGCTAATTGGTATATTTCACTAAAAAAAGTTACGTGTATAAGAGTGACTTACCACCGCCATTCTCTTGCTAGCTGTTCTCCTTGATCTCGAGTAACTATCCTTTCATCTTCTAAATCACACTTATTTCCCACAAGTATCATAGGCACCTAAAGCAAGCATGAAAATCCATTAGTATGAAATACATCCTACAATCCAAACTCCACTCTTCAAAATTGCACATTGCTGTTAAAAATCTGTTGCAAACACTGCCCATACTATAAAAACCGTCATCATTGAAGTACTAATGTACTAAAAATCAATCATCAAAATAATTGATCTAAAAGTTACTGTATGTACCCAGAGAAGTATCAAAAAACACATACACCATATACAAGGCCTAAATTGCAAAATAAAGTAGAATTCATAATATTTTGTCATTATCATATGTTGAAACTGTGGCCCTCATGTTTCTAAACTTTCACTAACCTCATCGGTGTCTTTCACTCGCAAAATTTGTTCTCTTAAATCAGACAAATCATTAAATGAAGCTTGAGATGTGATGCTGTATACCAGAACAAAACCCTGGCCATTTTTCATATATAAATCACGCATCGCAGTAAATTGTTCCTAGAAACATACAAAAATACCACCATTAGCATTACACATGCAGTCAACTTTGGGATGAAGGTACCAGGCAAACACAAACATACTCACTTGCACAGTTGTGATAAATGTGTATTAACAAATGTTGCAACACTGTGATAGTGAGCTTAAAACAGGCAGCATGCTAATAAGCACTAAATGGATTACAGTATACAGAAAAGATGAAAATAAAAAGCCACTTTTGCATGCTTCCATATACCTTTATAGATTGTTATTTAGTACCTCACACTAATTCACTAGTTTAGTAGAAATTTTACTGACACTAGAGAAAAAGAAAAGCATCATATAAACTAGATAAAGTGAAACATGAAAGTTCTACAGTTTTATATTATCATTGAATAGCAAAAATAAAATTGAGGCTGGGGGGCAGGGGCAAATTGTATAGAAAGCTTTACTCTAAACTTTGTGTTATGTTGCAATACAAGCCAGTTTCACAGATAAAACATATTTTTCTTAGTAACTTCTGACAGAGTAAACTCAATTAAGGAAAATGGTCAGCTCAACTAATTCCACTTAGAAACTTCAACAGCGATATAAATTTGTTATTTGTGAGTGATACAGAAACATTCCTTGATAGTAATATAACCAAACCCTGTCCACTAGCTTAAATATTTTACTTTCATCACATTAAACATAAACACCTTTCCTTGATAACTAGCTGTGACAAGAACAATGCACAAAGCCAAACCTTATGAATGATACAGATGAAACAGATTTGAAAGCTCAAATACCATTGTTGTTTTGCACTTTAGATTAAAACAAGGTCGAAATCCTTTTCTTTCAGTTTTTATTAATTTCAGCACTAAATTATTTTTGTTATGGTTACAATTTTACAATAATGGAAATTGTTGTTTAAACGACACTGTGATAAAAAATACTGAAGACCTGCTATGGTTAATGATTACTTAAACACAGTTCTGAGCAAATGATGAATTTAATACTTACAGTTCCAGCAGTATCTAAGATTTCCAGCATGCACTGTTGATTTTCAGCTTCCACTTGCTGCACAATAAAACGGATATTGAAAAATTAACATTTGAAAAATAAATGAAAAATTTATCACATCAACTACCAATAAGATATTTCAGATATTAATACAAATTGCATCCAAAATCTTGGAGATTGGTGGGCAGACCAAAAACAAAAAAATCTGCTGGTAAAAAAATTCATGCTTTGTCAACTTCCACCTTCTTGAATTTACTTGAAGAAACAAGGCTTTACAGGATTTTACAAAACACATGTTGAGTGTTGTATGGCACTGAAGATATCAGTGGTCTCATCTGATGTTAGATTTAAGTGATTTTTAACACTTTCGCTGCCGGGTTAATTCAAGCGTTTCGCAAAAAGCAGCTGTTTCGAACGTGGCTTTGCGGATGAATATCTCCGCTCCTGTTCGCTCTAGCGACTCGGCGAA
>JGI24158J21664_10006236_pt1 | contig 15698 bp, 12 predicted proteins | sample Ectturendosymbi3_FD_21664 | JGI IMG/M metagenome (IMG submission 21664)
GGGTGAATTTTCTCGGTTTCGACCGGCTTCCGGCTTACTTAAAATTGTTTTAAGTAAGCCGGATTGCCGGTGTTGTCGGTGATGGTGTTCTTGCTGCATGCGGGAAGATTGCCGTTGGCCATAAGCCGGATCGTGAGCCGTAACCGGATTCTGTGTGAAGCCGCCTGAAGAGTTGGCAAAGAAGCGAGCTCCTAGAAACCCCTGAATTTGAAAATTTTGCACTATCACAGGCGTGGAGTGCGTTCTTCACACAGCGTGAATTCGCTGTGCGGTCATGGGAGTAAGGTGTGATACTTTCTTGATACGTTCATTGCTAGAAACGCAATTCCACATATATTTTTTAAGACGCAAAGCCACAGCGAACATAGATACGATGCTTCTGCTCACAGCGTTGGTTTAAACCGAAAACCCGATACCTCGCCTTATAAAAATATGTTTATTTAGTTTTGCAAAAACGACCCGATGAGCCACTCAAAACAGAAATACAGTCAAAGCTTAAAGCAGTCGGATCAGCAAATGCAGCACATGAGAGGGTTCTTTGGCTCCAGTTCTAAACTGACTTCTCTGTGATCCAGTGATTTTGCGCTTGTACACTTCAGCTTTATCAAATGCTGTGTTATCTTTCCCCTAAAAACGCGCTTTGACGCTGATCATCGACTTTTCGCAAAGCTACGAACGGGGATGATGATAATATGATCATTTTTCGCCGGAAGCGCGTAAGCAGCATTATTTCCAACGACACATGTCCGACCACGACCTTCCAACTCGAACGCACTTCCGGTTGAGCGAAGTTCGATTCCTCACGGCGGTGGTCTACTTGCTGTCATGGATTTTTTGCGATACCGAAAAAGGTAACTTTTTTTTGAAGGCACGTCAAGGAAAAGTCAAAAGCAAAATGACAAACGAGTCGTTTACGTCATATGTATGCAAACGCATACGGTCGTTTTGCATACGACTGTGGTTCGGTGAAGCGAACTTTCACTACAAAATGGTTTTCTGTTTTCGGGAATGACGTTGATCAACGTTTGGTAAAAACAAAGCACCGGACGCTGCAAACAGCCATAGAATCACTTGAAAAAAACTTTGGACAGGCGAGCAGCCTCTTAACGTCACAAGGAATCGCGTTCGCGAGTTGGAAATAAAAACTGGCTTTAGCTGCGAGCCAACGGTTTTGTAACCTTGCCAACAAAGAAGCTTAATTTGGCCTAAGCCAGGGGTGGGCAAACTAAGGCTCGATACGGCATTTTATGCGGCCCGCAGGGCAGCCACACGTACGTAGATAGTACATATTTCGTGTCTATGTTAAAGTAAATTCATCGATTAGATTAGAATTCTCGAGATTTTATTCCGTCTGTGTGTACTACAGTGTCAATCTGAAATAAAACAATACAAGGTTATAATAATATTATCATTAATTCATACTTTGAAACGTAGATTGTAACTGAAGGAGACAAATGTAATATGTGCGGCCCCGGTAACAATAAAGTTTTCAATGTGGCCCTCCGTAGAAAATGTTTGCCCACCACTAGCCCAACCTATAGTTCAGAACGATGGCATTAAGGCGACAAGATAACGCGATTATGTCCAAGCGTGAAGTAATTCCTCATGTTTTTCAACACTGAGTGGACTTCCCTGCTTCCGGCGCGAAATAATCGAAAGACACCCGACCAAACAAATCATCATGCAAGAAGCCTTTTTTCCATCGTTTTTCGGTCAAACACGCGACCGCTTCGCGTTATCTTTGCTCTTTGTGTAAAAACATGCGGTTCGGGGTAAAATGCAAAGAATTTGCAGAAAAATCCTTCCCGCGAAAATTTACAGTTTCCACAGAAAGACGAACCAATTCATGAAAAAGACATCGCTTGTTTGATATGAGTTTTGCAATCACTGATACAAAGCAGAAGTTTGACAGAAGAAAATGAAAAAAAAACAAAAAAACCCAGAAGAGCGAAGACAAATGCGCTCAGACAGACAGACAGACATATTTTTATTTAATATCTGAAAAAATCAGATATCACGGGGGGAGAATGACCACAAGGTCTTCGAGTCGTTCTCCCGCGCTCACCTCAGTTCATACAACGTGAAAAGTTGAGTCTTGTTTTTATTCACAGTTAACTGTTTAAGATCGTCAACAAATTTTAGTGTTCGTCAGTAAATGGCGCATTCTGAAGGCATAGCATCTTTAGGACACTAGAAATAAAAAACAACATATTTTTAAGTTTGTTATGGCAGTAAAAAGTGAGAAATATTCAAAAACTTTCAACTTACTGTTTTTGCAAGCGAACTATACCATCATTCATTCCTCAAGAAAAATACTCGAATTTTTGGTGCGCCATTATCATTCAAACACATCTATTCGTTATGTCCCTAATATATTAATACTGCAGGCTGAAGCAGTTCATTTTGCTTTGTTCATTTTTTGCGACATTGGTACTAAAAGACAGGCAAGAATTTTAATGCATCACGCCACGTCCAGACCAGGTGTTATGACGTCAGTGATCAAGCGAAAAATGTTGTCAAGGATTTGATGAATTGTTTCTGGGGATTAATGGTAGTAACCGATCTGATGCTGGCACATACCTGGCTATGTCAGACCAGCACGTTTGCGTAAAAGCAGGAGAAACCAAACCAAGGAGAGGGTTCATTCCCAGCCGCTTCATCGGCTCATTAAGTAAAGTTAAAATCTGAAAACAGCATTTCAGCCTGCGATGTTGACAAAATAGGTGATTCTATACGCATTGCGCCAGCTGCAGCACCTCGACCAAAAACACCCTGCTATTGTTTTGCTTTACAAGCAACTAGTCGCCCCAAACATGACCCTGTTCAGACGATACTGTGCAAATAGCGACGGTTAACTCGGAATGTCATTGAAATCGACGCGGCACATTTTCAGGGTGAGTAGCTATATAGTGTAGAGATTAGAAAAAGAGGATCCCGTTTACGACAAATACAGCACGATGAAAACAAGTCAAGAACGTCAGCAAGCTGTGCCCAAGAAGTCGCTGTATCCCGGATGTAGCTGTGTCTCGCATCTCACATGTAGTGACGGAGATTGGCAAAACGCGCAGCAGGAATGATGTGAAACTTTGAACTCGCAGCAGAAATATTTCGATGCCGCCACTTGCAGGTTGCCCGCAAAAATGTGGGTAAATTTAGGAAAGTGCATGCGCCGCTATGTGTTTGTCACGGGGAACTTAAAACTGTTGAAATAAAAGTCAAGAGCAGCAGTTGTTCATACAAACAATCAATGGTTTCAAGCTGCTCGTTCATCATGTTGAAGCTTGATTTTGCCTGACAGGTATGCACAAGATAATGAAGTTTCGAATGTGAAAGTTCGCATAACTTCGTTCGAAAGTGAAATGTGTGCTTTTGAAAAGAAATTACATCTTCCGCCTGTGCAGCTTTTAATACTGTACCTGCTCACGGGCGCACGCAATATTGGCTATTTAGGGAAGCATCGGCAACAAAAATACGCTTGCAACTGTCAAGTGCCAGAGTGTCGTAAGATTAGCGCACACGGACAATTTGGACATGGGTTAAAAGCATCGTGGTAACGACGAGCTTTCAGTTACTGCAGAATCGATTCCGCAAAGATCTTTCGCGTCTTACTGCAAGTGACAAAAGTGCAACGTTATGTCGGCTGTCGAGTATCAGCGATGCGATGAGCGTCAAAACGCCGCCCTGCAAATCTGCTCTCAAGCATTATGGCGAGCTTGATTGACGCAGCTATTCCGTGATCAAACATTTCATGCTCATGAGATCAACTTAGGGATGAACGCAATTGAAGGCACAGCATCGTTGAATCGCTACTACAACTTCAAGTTTTGTGATGCAACACGTCGCTTAGGGGTGGCTATTTATAGATATTACACATAGTTTAATATCTACAAGTGATTTGACAAATGCTGGAGAATAGCTTTAATCAGAAGACGAGTGGGAGGGAAAAGTTTAAGCTTAGTTTTAAAAACTTCCTGAACAACCGTCGGTTCCAGTCCGAAGGGTTCATATTTTTAACGTAAGAACAAGCACTACTCTTTCCTCACAGAAGTTTATCTGCGACGTCACAATATCGATCTGTTACAAGAAGCGACTGACGTAAAAGCGCAAACGTTTTTCAAAAGCAGCAAAACTCGATTTCGAGCAGTGTTGATTACGCCAACGGTGAGGCTTTGAACAAGTCACCCAAGCGTGCAACGGCTACTGATCGTTAGTTTGCCGAATAGTTAAAGGTGACGGTTATTAAGACTACAGAGGAACAAGCACTTTGGATTTACATTCACGCCAAAAAACGACCCAAATGCCGCGTTGCCGATATAATGTAGAGATACGGGCCCTTTTTTCTTGCAGTGCTCAGTATGCGACGAAAAAGCACAAAGGGCGACGTCAAATCTTCAAACTTTTGCTGACAAACAAGTGACACACACAGTTCCTCAAACTTATAGTCAGAATATCGTCCGCTGCGGAGGCTGCCTCCCTTTATCAGCTTATCGTGGATTCAGGCTCTCACGATCTTCAATCCCCTCCTGGCAGCGACATCCTGTGGTTGAGCCCCAGGAATTTCAGGACAGTTTCTCCTTGATGCCGGGCAACATGTAACACCAGCGCAGGAATGTAAAAAACAAACGCACCGAACGTCGAAAACCAGTTTGAACTCGTTCACCTTGCAAAACTTTCTGAGCGACTATACTTCCAGCCGCGTGCCTCGGCAAAGCGGCTCAAACGAAGCAAAACTTCTCTTTTCGTGTATGGGACGATAACCTCAACGGCCCCACTCAATCCGTTCTTCGCACTCGATTTTCACGTCAAAATGCAAATGGTTTCAACACAGGCGTGGTAAGCTGCCGCGGCGTGGCGCGCTACCGCCATTTTGAGGGGGTGAATCACAACTCCCTTGAAAAATGCAGGAAAAAGCTATGCAACCTTCACCCTGGTGAGTTTTCAAACGCCTGTTAAGAGTTTGGCAAAGATCATCTTCAGGATTAAAGAGACATTATAGCAAGAAAAGAACCTTCAGCAATCTGCAACTCTTTCGTCCGGAAACTTAAGGCAAATAATGTTTTTCGTCCGAAAAACGTAGGTAAATAGCGCATGTGCACAGTCAAAGATGATGACACGTTTTCTCTGCGCAGCAACAAAAGCCACCCAAAATAATCGAAACACTAATTTATTTTGACCTTCGCCCACAACGACATGGGACAAAGGACCAGCGCAGCAAGAGAGGAAAATCGTACGACGGAAAACAACAGCGATTTTTCCGTTGATTGCTGGCCGGCAACAGAGGCCTCGATGACCCACAACAGATGTGAGTGATAAGCGAGACCACCGCCGCAGACGGGCGATCCAGAGAAGAGATAGGGACCGCATTCAGGGCCAGACGCGAGCTTTCGGCGTGTTCCTCGCGAAATGAAGCCACAAAGAGGCTGAACACGAGCGCACAACGTTCCGATTTGCCCAAAACATGTAAGGAGCGTGTTTTTTCCAAGAAAGATACATTAGTTTTTTCGCACTGAAAACAATGCACAAATCACGATCGATGACACCATGGAACAAACACGTTTTAAAGGAGACGGAAGCGTTCCGTGTTCTTAGGAAATAACTGTTCTCAGGTTTTGCCAACTTTCTACGCAAAACAAGGAACGCAGAAGTTTCGTGTTCATATTGCTGCTATAGTGTGACATCCTAAAATTGAAAAAAAAACGTGAAACATTTAAATCTTTTGTTGAATGTCATGGTACATCTTCAAATTATAGACAAAATTTCCCTTTTTACAAATACAACTATATTTTTGTAAAAAATCTAGAAAATTTTCCTGTGCTTTTACACACGTTGCCTAAATTACTCCGAAATGTCCACGCTTGCGCTTGGTTTAGTAAAATTTGAAAACATTTTGCTGTCTTTTTACCCAACGTTTTCTGAACCAAGGTTCTGTCAGACGTCAAAGAATCGTTAGAACCCACATCTGGGTCCACAACCAAATTTGCCGGAGCCTGAAAAACAATACTTTATGGAGTGTCGTTTACGCCACGATCAAGACAACAAAATGACCTCTGACAAAGATATCACATACGTCACTCCACGCCTATCGCGTAAAAGTGCAATAGATATAGGGTATTGTATTTTAAAGACATTTGAAGAACACGGGAAGGCCGTTATGAAACGTATACAGCTTGAAGTCAATTGATTCCTTCACGCTCACACTGTTTGGAGTGGATTGGCAGGCCAGTGAAAACTGAAAACGCAGCCAGTCGTCAAAACGGTTGATTGATTGAATTTACCTAAAAAATCCTGGCACACATTGAGAGCATTACGTGGGATGAGTCAAGCAGTTTGTTTTTAAGGAAAATGTTAGGTACCCGGTATGGACCTGTAGGGACCCGATTTCTCTGATTCTAGGGACCAGATTTTCTCTGATTTTAGGGACCCTATGATAATTTTCGCTGATTCTATGGACCCTATTTTCAATTCTAGGCACCCGAATTGGGTCCCTAAAACACCTTAAAAAAACCTGCATTATAGTAGAGCCTTTCCAGAAAAAGCATTGTTTTTGCTAAAATTGGAACGTTTCTTGGTCTTTCAAATCACACAAAAATCAATTCGACTTCGCGTGGCGAAGCCATGTGAAGTAGAACTTCATTCGCAGCATTTCGATCTCGCCATCAGTTACGCAGCAAAGGTAGGGGGACACACCTGTCCGCGGTCACGTAATCGCAACAAAGCGTCATAAAACCGCATCCGCACCGGATCTTCNGTCCGGAATTNTCGCCGCGTTACCAGCAGCGATCGCCTGTCATTCGCAGAAGTTTCGTTTTGTTGCGAGACAATCGCACCTATTTCATCACAGTGCCCGCAGTAAAACTGTCGCCGATCACCAGTTTGCGACGGGAAAATGCGCCACGAAAAAGAAAGGTGTTTATGCATTCGCACGAACAACAAGTGGTTTAAAGGGGAAGTCATGCGAGTAAGTAGGAGGTTATAATGACAACCGACAGGCAGTGCTGGTTGAGCCAGGCAGGAATAGAAAACGTTATTTTGTATCTTATGAAAAGAGAGAAAAAATATATAATATTTTTTCGGGATCTTCTACGAAGCTCCACGCTGATCACCATCGTCCCATCTACAGGTGTTGTTTCGGACCGCCTCACACAAGTGTGTGTGGTGGGAAAAGTGCTTCCCGTGCTTTCCGTCCTTTCCTCATTTTCATTGAGACTGTGAGGTCAAACATTCTACGCTCTTAGTGATACCCTAAAATATACTACTGATCATGGGCGTCGGAAAGGGGGGAAGGGGGCAGCCAAGGTCCCCCTGGATTTTAAAATTTGATATTTTCCTACCAAAGTTTTAGTAGAAAAATGTTTTTCTTTTAGTTTCGAGTTAGCAAAATGAAATTTTACCACTGGTGGCATCCCTGGGAAAAATCCTTTTGGCTATCCCCTGGAAAAATTCACTATTGCTCCTCTCCTGGAAAAAAATCCTTCCGAAGCCATTGCTTTCTGATGCCAGGTGCTTTTCGGGGCTTTTCTCAGCAGTAGCTTTGGTTTTCGTGAAGCACAATGACCGATGTGCATTGTGCACTGACATCAAGGCCTTTGACACACTGTGTAAGAACAGCTATGCACCCAATTCTTCTTCTTCCTCAGCCAAAGTTCTCCTTTCCGGCAGTGGTCTTTCAAGGCAAATTAAACCACGCCAGTTAACACGATCAGGCAAGCAAAAAGTACTACTTCACGTGGTCCACAGACGAAACATTCTCTCTCTCATGCACACTTTGACACTTCCAAACAAAGCACTCATTAAAACCAGACGCTTTACAAGTATCTTACGCTCCAAGGACAACATTAAAAACCACCCCAAGCTGGTCGGCGAGACGTGAGTTCTTTCAGAAATGTGCAGTCTAGTTCAGGGTTGGGGAACCTATTTACTATACAACAGGCCATATAAATTGTGGGTTATCGCTGGCGGGCCGTAAAGGTAAATAATTTCATCCGAAAACTCTACCTTCGTCTTCCTAAGGAGAAAAAAGGAGAGAAAACTACGAGAAAGAACGAGAGACTTCCCCTGACTTACTGTCAAGAATCTGCTTACCATGCAGCTTTGTTTTGACACGATGTGTTCTAACATGGGTAATGAAAATTGTAATGCTGGCCATAGGGCCGCGTTTGGACCGCGTGCCGCAGGTTCCCTACGCTAGTTTAGAGCTATACATTGGTTCCCCACACACATAATAGTTCTAGTTCATCAAGCAAACAGGGAACGTCAACGCCTTTTTCGGAAAACGTTGGCGTTCAAACAACCTCTTCTAGCGGGATAGTTCAGTGTTTGTGCGTTTATTGCAGCGCAGCATTGGCTGTTGTCCAGCAGTGGGTTTACGGACATCTGTCTTGTCACATTCAATCAAGTTGTTGCGAAACTCAGTACAGTAATAGAGATGAATTCTATCGGATTAGTCGGGCTAATCGATGTGCGACACCAGACCGGATGCCAAATTGCAGTTAGGTGGACTTCAAGTCGACATGGCGTGGCTTTAATAGTCATACAGCTGTTATCTGTGGCACGTGATCATTTTTCAAGGGGAGTCTCAATCCAGATGTGGCCACGGATCCAGTGTCCCGAAGTCGACTCCGGCAGGATTCTGCATTTTTTGCGGACCCGGATCCGGAGTCAAGAATTTGTGAAAAACCGGATCCGGAGTCACTTTATCTTTTCGGCAGTATCAGGAGTCCGCGTGTTTGTATAAATGTCATTGCTTAAGTACAAGCGTTGCTGAATTTCGGTTGCGTCGATGGTTGCCGGAGTCAGATCCTATTTCTGGACCGTGATTCAAAATTTTTGGAACAGGAGCGGTGTCGGGAGTCTGAAAATGTGCCTCTGGCCACCTCTGTCTCAATTCTCGAAACTTAACAATGGCGGACCTTTTCTCTCAATCGAGAACATCCAGAGCAGCGTCAGTTTTGCCAAGTGCAAAAAATGTAGAAAACGTGTTCAAACTTAGCGGCATTTTCACTTGACATTGCAAAAATATGAAAACATAAATTGACAAAACGCCACCGCAACGTCATTCACCTGTTTGTTGCAGCGTAATTTATAAAAACAGGGAAGGAAAACTGATTCGAAATGCTTCACACAATATCGGTCATGTTTCTGTTTTAACACACCTCGCNAATTTCTTCGTCAGNGATTGACCGTAGTTTTCAAAATAAGGAAAATCTGATAGACCACACTGCGGATCATCAGTCCAAGCAGCAACAGACCAGCGACAACGTGTGCCAGATTCGCTTGAGGATAAGTCGAAGAAATGTCCGGCATCCCCGTATCGCAACAATGCGTCATTTTAAAAAGTCTGAAGCGAGATTTATCGCCAAAAAACGTGCTTGGCGAACGGCTGATTGNTGCCTTTGTTCCATTTGCATGGTAACGGTCGCCATGTGCCCGGGCCTCCTCTCATGGCAACAGCGACGGTTCTACTACGTCAGCGATGCTATCGGGCGGTGCATTATCGTCCGAAGCTCGCCATCTCTGTGTTGCACCGAGCCGGCCGGTGTTTGTCACCTCTGCATGGTGCACTGCACAATGAGATTGTGACGTGTCAAGACCCCGCTCCGGGTATTTCGCTGAAAGCTCGCGCGTCTTGGGACGGCACTTGCGCACTATGGGGAAACGGGGGGTGCCACGCCCGTAGCAGGGTTTGGTTTGGTGGGGGGAATACATTTTTAGAGGGGCAATATTTTTGCTTTTATTGTATGCTTGAAACAAATATTTCTGGACGCAATAAAATCTTGGGGAGAATTGACCCGAATGCCCCCCCGTGGCTACGGGCCTGGGGGGAGCTGGGAATGGGAAGCGAGCATCGGCTGCGGTATGTTGGGCGAATTGCCGGCGACAAATCGTTGCTTGCTGATTCGCTGAATACCTTCAGTTCTTACATTTTTTAGGAGCAAGACCATCAGGAGCCACTGGACCTGTTGCTGTGGTCGCAATGGCCTGTTTTTTATTAAGGTACAGTGGATATTGCTTGGTTTCGAAAAAGCGCTTTTTCCTCGTCGCCAATGGCGGCACGCAACAGGGAGGGAGGATATCCGGCCGTAAAACGCAAACATTTCAATAGTCAAGATCGGTCCAACTCTGGAGAAAACGAAAATAGGTTTTCAACAGTGGTAGAAACGCTTACCACCTCCAGAAATGCGTTGGAAAATAAGTAACTATAGTTCATAATCGCTTCAGCCGCGAATGCCAGAAACAGTTTCTTTTCTTTCCTTTTTTACTTTTCAAACACGCAACGCATCGCCCTGGGTTTGAATGACACGCGACAGAGAACACATCGAGTTAGATGCTTCCTTTGGCAAGTTTGTGTTTGAATGGTTTTAAAGAAGAAGCTGGTTCGACTACGAAATTGTTACTGGCCACAAATTTTTTGCTAACGCTTCCCAGACAAATTTGCATTGGCTTCTGAAACGAAAAAAATCAGCTTCGGTACAAAGGTCCGCAGTTGTTGAACGCGAGCTTGGTATTTTTTCCTTGTCTCGATTCGAATTGATAGAATTTTTCTTGTCTCGATTCGAATTGATAGAGCGAATTGATAGAATTTTTCCTTGTCTCGATTCGAGCGACGCACTTTGCATTGATATACTTGTTCTAAAATCAGTAGTTCTAAAACAGTGGACACGCCCAAATGTTTGGAATATCGTTAAGTAGTGGTTTAGACTGACCGGGTGTTTGTGCTGCAAGTTTACTCACACCTCGATTTTAGCTATAGCGAGAAGTCACGCAAGGATGTCGGCGCAGGGCCCGACATGCATCAGTGGTTCCGCTTTCTGCGCGCGCCAAACATGAATACAATCGAAGAAGTGCGTCTTACTGCAATTTGAGTTCTGCCAAAAAACTCAACGGAATTACTTGAAAGTTACGGAAACTTCGACAAGCAGCCATTCCGTATCGCCCCTGCCCAGCTGCGCTTGTAATTCGATGTCACGCACTCAGCGGGTTTGTTGTTTTGCTTAATCTGACAACAACATGCAAGGCCAGCCGCACTCGCCTGCGTCGACGCGCCCGCTACTATGGGAGGAGTCTTAAGGCGAGGAGAATCGGAACAGCTTGCCGTCGCGCCCCTCGCTGCTTTTCCGCGTTCTGGAATGCGCGCGAGCCGGATCGCGATCGCTTGCGCTTCCGCAACGCTCTCGGCCAGGGCGCCGGCGGCGCGCATGCCAGCGGGGCGTCTGCTTTGTGAGGTCACAAGATCGCGGTGACGAAATACACGAGCTGCGCGCTTTACGTTTCGCGGAAAGAATGGCCGACCCGGGCTGGACGAAGTCATTATCCTCGTTTTTTTCGAGCAGGGACAGGCGATGCTGCGGCGATAAATGAGTTTTAACGAGCCTCGCAGACTGGCGGCGGTTTTCCACGCATTTGAGGATTGTTTAATATTCAAATAAACTTCCGTGATTTTCTCCTTACTTGCACGATTCCAGGCGCGGATCACGACTGGCAATGCGCTGTTTTTTGTTTGTTTATTTGTCGCTACCGCCCATCACTCTGCGAGTACGGCCGTTGGTACTCGACTCAGGGACGAGTAGCACTGAGTCGAGTATCAATGAAGCGGAGCATGGCGGTTCTAAGGAAACGATTCCATGAGTTCATTGATTCAACGCGCCAACCACCAACCTATGCCACACTATTTGCTTGCGTGTAAAGGTGACGCCGCATGAACTCTCACCGAAGAAAATGTTTCGAGTTTACAAAGACGTCGCGGCATGAATGTTGTTAAACGGTCGTGAGCTCCAAGTTAAACCATTAGTTGGCATTTATCACATTTCAAGCCATGCCAGACGACAATGTGATCATTTTTACGAAACGCTAATGTTTAGTTCAAGAGTGTACCACAAACCAAGACCCAACGAAGCCGCTATTTTAGCAGAGCCGTAACTAGCTGATTTTTTCGGTGTGGCAAAATGATTGTAATTTGATGTTGTACTTAACAAATAAAAATGTTTTTGAAAATTTTTGGGGGGACAATTGCCCGGTTGCCCCCCTTGGCTGTGACCCTGGCCTCAGCGTAAAACTACGACGAAGCGCAAGCAAGCGACGGTGACTGAAGCGAGCGCACGCCGAGGAAACGAAAAACAAATTTCAGCAAACGTTTCATTTCTTCAATTTTACTGAGTGTCGCGTCGACCATTCATCAATATCATCAGTTACGGACAAAACAAGATCAGAACTGCCTGATTAGTAAAACTTGAAAACCTTGAGAAGTCGTTATAATGAAGTCGCATCACAAACAAAAACGCAAATTTGTTGTTTAGACGTGGTAAGCGCTTTGATTTATCAGTGCAAAATCTTCACATTTCTTGTTGGGTACCAAAAATCAGTGACAGTAACTATACCATGAGCACATGTTCCAAAGCGTGGTACAGACGTCAGGTGCAAATGACCATGGATAACGTACTATTCCGTCAACCGCAACGATATCTCACGCAGTTCGCTTTAATTTTGGGCTCGGCGTATCTCGAAAATGGATTCATCCCTGAACTTGACTAGGTTTGACTAAAGATCTGCAGCATCAATATCATGATCTTGCATCTCCTTCGTTGCTCTTTACTTAAACACACACACACACATACACACAAAAACGAACAGCAAGCACAAATTGAAAACATTTTCACAAGAACCTGTTGCGGATGGGAAAATCGGTTTCCACTTTTTCAGCTAAGGCCAGAACAATTTGCCCCACCGACTTCCCTGTACAAACCCCCTCTCCCCCATGTTGCGGCGCGGCTCTGCAACTCTTGCATTTCCCCGCGAGATGAACGGGGTCGCAGCGGACAGGTGGCCGGCATTACGGTCCCCGGAACGGCGGGTCAATTGATCGATTTAGTCTCTGCGCTTCCGAAATAGACTGTTAACTTTGCTCTCAAGTTCCTTCGACTCGACATGTTATCAATCCCGGGCATTCATCGCCAGGCGATCGACTCGGCGAAAGAACAAATGCAACTTCGCCTGTCCGGCAACGGATTTCGCCCGATCGACAAGGTTAAGCTTATCTGGCCCGCGATGGAGACGATAAACGTCGCGCGCTGGTTTCCGCGCCTCGCGCACAGGTGGTTCGCGCTGTTCGGCATCGATCGTCTAATGCGCAAAGCGATTCATCACTGACGATGCAAGAGAGCGATAAGGGCTCGGCCGACGTAGTGAGAAGAGATCAGCGGCAGAATTCACGCGCTGTCGCCGATCCTCGAGTGTGCGACGCTTTTCAAAAGGCCGAGATTTTGTAAACAAACGACTGCTTTCGACGCTAAGTCGCGCATAATTGCCTGATCAGGGGCAGGAGATGGTTCAGGCAAAAGGTAACCTGCGTCTTGTGTTACAACCTGCTATATCAATCAGCTTCAGATGTATTTGATTGACGTCTACCCGTTCAGTCTCTGGCTTTCAGAAACGATATGGGGATGTGTTGGTGACGTCAACGGTGGGCCGTTTTTCAGTAACATAGTGTCGCGAAAAGTAAGTGATAACTGCGGCTCTAAGCAACGTTATATTGCAAAAATACCTATACCTAAGGCGCAGAATAAAAAAAGGCAAAGCTTTACATTCTTCTTATTTGAGCAAACATTTCCTGCAAAAGAAGAAAATTCCGCATTGCCTTGAAGCCTTGATATTACACTGCACATGTTTGAAACACAATTTAAACGCGCAGTTTCCAACACTTTGCTACTCCATCCCTGGCAGTGTTGTACTTGATCAGCAGTCAACAAATTCTACCCACTCGGACTCTTAAAACCCGCGGGAGACGATGGCATTTTTCACCCCCCAATACTTTATAAAAGTGATATGGCATCTGCATTAATACCACCATCAAAGTTAAAAAGACTATAGCTCATGCTGAAGGGTTTGAAACCACATATGCTGAACTTTGCAACACATATCTGTCCGTCCGATGAATGCCATTGGGTTGCACGTAAACCCAGAGTTCATAACCTCCCCAAAGAGTAGTCAATAACCCTGTAACCTACAGTCAAGGGGAATTTAAGAAAAACACAGACAGAATGAGCCGGCGTCTTCAGAGGAAAACTAAATTGACACGTGTTTGGACAATTGATGAACCTACAACAACAGTTTTCCGTGATTCTCCTTGGTCCTTCTGAAAATATCAAGTCAATTATTTGAAAGTGTCGCTCTGCAACAAACTCCAATCGCATTTTAACAAATCAATTTAGGCTGAATAAGAAACTTTAAAGACAGCTGATTTTCGAATGGCAGAGACGTCGTTTGCTCAGGCTGCAACGGCAGAGATAAGAGGGTTTAAAACAAATGAGCAACGAATTGACTCTTAATTATCGATTTTCCCTTAACGCCACACAATTAAACGTTACGCTTTTCGCAATCTAACCTTCTCTCCTCCGGTTCTTTATTGCGCGGATCCAGCTGCGGTAAACGATATCGCAACGGAAATATTGACTTGAAATTTTCTGGCAAATACAGTTTATCGGAATTCGGCGCCTATCACATGGCCGCTGTTTAAGCAAGGTCGATCAAGACTGAGTGTGACGTAAACAAACAAGCAATTGTTCGGTGCCGGAAGCTCGATTTGGAAGCTGAAGACCAGTCGCGTTTTGAGACAACGCTTTGATTGTTTTCTGAATCTCAGGAGCATTTATACGCGCAGGTGTCTTCAGACGTTAACTTGTCAGCATGAGTAGTCTAAGTGGGGGGGTGCACGCGAAACCCTGCGGAGATCGCGTGGGTTGATCGTTCCGGAATTACAATGGACATTAGATCGTGGAGCTCGGTCCCTACCTCGTATTGGATTTTCTCAAGGTAGCACACGCTCTAATTACCGGCTGAGAACGGTCCGCCAGCTGATGCAGTTGCAATCCAAAGCTTTTTTCTATACGTTAACGACGCAATCGATAAGTAGCCTGTCGTCGTGCAACTCTAATCGGTCGACAACTATAAAACCAATTCCACTTCAGGCGCATCGAAGTCCGATGGGAGATCTCGAGGATTATTCCAATAATGCGGAGCGTATGTTCGCTTGGAATTGTCAAATGCGCACTTTTTCCCAAGTCTGCCGTGATGCAACAGGAAGTGGTAACTTTTCACGTTTTGAATAAACAGCGGCACGTGACACGTTTTCGCAACCGACCATCATTATCGCTCCCCTTTGTTTGACGCAGACCCCATTCAAGCACTTTCTCATCGGCGACCGCAGTGTTTCGAATACAAAATTTTCGCGGCGTTACACATCGCGACGCAGGCCCCTATACAGATACGAACAATGCTACCAGGTCAAGCAGCAACTTTGGTTACGCCATCATCGTTCGCAAAGCCCAGTATTGTGGTGTTGTCCGCGGCGCCCACCGACATGTCCCACAAAGATCCCCTAGAAAAACTTTAGCCAGCAAAAAACAGCTAATTTTGAGCAAAAAAACAGCTAATTTCGGGCAAAAACAGCTAATTTTGTGAGGTCAGCTAGTTTTTTCGTCAGCTATAGGTTTTTCCAGCAAAAAACAGCAAATTTGCATAACTCAAAATTTCCACAGTCGACGAGGATCTGCTTCAGAACTCCGCCAAATGGCCACAAACAAATTTGGTGAGTAATACGTCTGTTACAAGTATGTACTTTCCACGATGGGTGTAAGCAAGGAATCGATCAGCAAATTTTTAATAGGAAATCGATTTCACGTAAAATTACGCATCCTCAGTCCTGA
>JGI24158J21664_10006240_pt1 | contig 15694 bp, 10 predicted proteins | sample Ectturendosymbi3_FD_21664 | JGI IMG/M metagenome (IMG submission 21664)
CATCTGGGAGCTCAGTATCCAGTACAGCTCCCAGATATTTGTATTGGTTAACAGATTTTAGATTTTTACCACCCATGTGTCAGTAATGGGGTGACTGCGCTTTTTGCACTCTTAGCCTTAAACGTCATACAAACAGTTTTGCTGTAGTTGAAAATATTTCCACGTGATTCTGCATAACCCTGACACGCAGATAAAATTTCTCTGCGCAACATTTCCGAAAATGAGAACTTTTCAAGTTTTAATGAAAATGCAGACCGAACGATCAGGACAGAGTAAAAATTTGATTTCTCATGCAAACACCTGGTTCCGTACTCAATTAGTGTAGCCATGGCTTTAGTGTGACAAATGTATAGGCAACTACAGTAGTAAACCTGCCTAATTTTCGTCTAGTTTTAGCAAATTCATTCTAGCCCCATTCTTCTAACATGTGCTTGGATATCTACCACAAATGAAGATCCCAAACTTGAAAGATAGCCAATTAGAAGGGTGAGGGGATCTGTGAATGCTACCATTTCGAGCAAAACGGATCAAGTGTCTTGTGCCTTTGGCGCATAACGGATCAGGTGTGTTTGGGGCAAAACGGCTTTTTCTGGCATCCATGAGCTGTGTAAAAGTTTTTAGAAGCACGTTTAGGGCTATGAGCTTTCAGGACTTGCACTGGTTGCAAAAGTTAGGTCTTGTAAAGCGTCATTTGGAGCCAAAGTCGTCTAGGAGGTAGGTGCGTTCAACACTCGTCAAGCACTCATATGACACCTCACTAAACCTTTCTCCCAAGCCGTGGTATTGGGATCAACCCAGAAAGACACTAAAACGTGAAACAGTCCTCAACCGAAATTTAGTTAAAAACTATCAGGTGTCGAAGCGCAAATGCAGCTAAACAACGCTTTTTTAAGAAATGTACTAGGTTAATAATGGTGATCCGCTTTGCCCTAACAAAAATANTAATCAAAATNTAGTAGAAGAACAAGCGGTTTGACAAGGCACTAACTGCTATGTCACGATTTCTCTTATAAGTTTGAAAGTNTCAGCAATTTGCNCGGTTCAACAGTACCCTAATGTTATAAAGTTTCATGAGGGCAAATTGAAGCCTGTCTAAGACAAAATAGCACACGAACAAATAGATAAAAAATGCCGAACAGTTTAAACTATCTCCCAAGTTGACACTTCCAGCATATTTGTGGTTGAATACCAATCATTTACGAACTTTTCGATCAGATAACCTGTCGCAAGCTAAATCTTGTAAGAAGATAATTAACAAGCGAGACAAAGAAAAATTCCAATAAAATTTCCTAAAAATGATTAGAATATAAAATTTCATCTTTATTCTTTGAAAGTTTCTACAAATGTCAAAATTGCTATGCAATGTTTTGAAAATTTCGGGGTTGGCAAATGCCCCAAATGCCATCCCCTCCTGGTTGCGCGCCTGGGCGAGGTCAAGTCAATGATTTAAAACATAAACCAGCAAACAAAGATGTGATATTTGTCAAACTCAAAGTGTTACTTCCATTTTTATGATGTCATCAAGGCGATAAATTTTGGCAATAATAACGGCAAGGTGTTGTAACTGAAACTACCCTGAAAACTTGCAAAAAACACGTTTGGGTGCAGAACAGGTGAGGCACTATCTGACAAGACTTTTAAGCGGTTGCAAGTCAGAAAACGCCATATTTTAAACGTGTGTCATGCGGTACGTATGGGTGAGCTTAGTCCATGTTGTAAACGAAACTAATGTTTCCTCCACATGTAGATGTGTTGTGCTGTGTGCTTTTCTCGGGAATGTCGTTACCTTCCTTTCACCTACTTTGTAATACTGTTTTTTTTAATAAAAAGATCACAGAAAATGATCTCACCTTTAACAATTGCCGTGGGAAACTAAAAAATGGATACGTANAAGTTGATAATACGTATTAAAAGTCGTATAGTCCTTTCCACTAAATGCCAATATGCGAATGGAATGTCATGGAGAAGAAATTATCTCGTTCTGAACGTCATGAAGCAGTGAGAGTTTCCAGTTGTTGAAGGTCATAAGGCGCGTTGAGGATCGCTGCACCTGCGAATATTTTTTGCTATTTGTACAACGCCCTTCTCTGAAGGTGTTGGTTTGCTGTTGTCATTACCATTTGATGCAGTGTGGAGGATGTAGATAGAATGAACCAAACATTTTTGTTTTGACAATGTTAATATTGACGCCACAGACACAGTTTTGCAATGTAACTCACGAGGGATTAGAATAGTTTTTTGAATAAGCTATATTTAGTTTTGATGCAACAGTGTTAGCAAGCATGCTTTTTAAAAACATTAGCGGTGTGACGATCGCGTCTATTTCAGGTAATTACTAAGACATTCATAAAATCACCACAAACAGAAAGCTCGTTCACGATCTCCCTGAGAATAACAGTAAGGTGAGAGATAGTAATAGAGTGATCTCTGCGAGTGAGCTGCATTNGTTCTCTAAACGGTGGTCGGATTAGTTTCGAATTTCTTAACGACGTGGTCTGACTGCAAAAGTAAATAAGTTTNATTTTGTTCTCTCAGGCTGTCGCAACGTTGAAGGTGTTCCTCCATTGTGCTTCGAAATGACAAACTCCACTGATATAATTTGAAAAATAAACTTTATGTGACGATTTTTCTTATTGATGATATCGCATCATCCGGCCATAAAACTCTCATTGCTAAATTATGAACAGATTCCAAACATTTTGCCAAACGTTAATTTATAGCCTTGTTGTGGTGACTATTGCCTGTCTTTTGAGAGTCTATCTTCAAATTAACAACTTGGTTAAGATATTTATTTTGAGGTATTTTCTAACATAGGCGTAGCCAGGGGGGGCCAGAGGGGCCATGGACCCCTCAAATTTTTAGAAAACATAGTCATTTTGTACTTTGAGAAACGTTTTTCCAAACAAAATAATGTTATTCGCCTAAAATCAAATATTTTGGCCCTCCCCAAATCTTTGGGCTGGCTACAACACTGTTTTCTAATCAAACAAAGGTTTGATTTATTTCAGTAATAATTTGCTAATGCTGGATCAATAATACCAATAAACGTTTTGCGTTTGTTTAAGTATGTGATTTTTTTCGGTAAATATCATAAAAACATGTAAGCACTGCACTCAGCGGACATCAATTTGTTAATATTTGTTGAAAATAGTAATTGATATGGTACATGAAAGGCTGCCTACAAATTGATGTCAAAAGGCTGCCTAACCGACATAGTTTCTTGCAAAAATCTGAAACTACTTTGTTATATTCGGTAGAGGGAAAGAAAGTTTTCAAAACATCTCATTATATTATTTGCCTGATGAGCATGGTAGTGTTCGAAAACATGATCGAAAAAAACTTTCTAGCCTCCTTTTAATAGATATTGCATCACATATAATTTAAAACGTTTCAATAAACATCACGTATTTTGTAGTGTTAGGCCACCGTTCCGCCGGTCTGTGGTGTTAGGTGTATGCGGTATTGAATTATATGAAGTTCGATCACGAACCGATTTGCAACTGATACTTGGGCCCTCTTTCAATGTCCGATCCGGCATAAGGCATATATAAAAGTTGAACTCCCAATCCTAGCGGTCTTGGTTTCGTGATTGAGTACTTACTTACTGTGGTTGACAAATGTGTGAAGCTGAGCTCAATTATGGGCAACCTCTGCTTCTTCTACAAACAGATCCCCGCTCAAACGCTGTCAAGCAACTGTTGTGCGTCTTACTTTCTTAACTTACGTGCTTACTTCATGTCTTAGGTTGACAATCTAACGTCTAAAGCAGGGGTGGGGAACCTACGGCCCGCGGGCCAAATGCGGCCCGCTTGAAAATGTAATATGGCCCGCATCCGAATTTTCACTACCCAAGTTAGAACACAACATCGTGTCAAAACGAAACCCCATGACAAGCAGACACGTAGACAGTCATTTAAAAGTTTCTCTCGCTCCTTGACTCTCTCCTTGTTTTCCTTTGGAAGATAGAGGTAGAATAATATATTGAAATTAATTAATTTTTGCGGCCCGCCAGCGCTATTCCACAATTCATGCGGCCTGCGATAGTGAATTAGGGTTGCCAGATGCATTATGTAAATTTACCGGCCATTTCATTTTGTCAACAGCGCCAGACCTAAGCTCTGTTGTAATTCGTAAGCGGCACAGGGAAAACATAGCGACAATGAATATTGTTATTCCATACTTAATAATTTGCCCTATTTTTGCTGGCTCATTACATTTCGGTGTGTGTGTGACGTGAAAATCGCACGAAGGATTGCGTCAACAGCAGCGATTAAACCTCGCTGACGGAACTGTCCTGACAAGATTCACTACTAGAGCCATTATTATAATTTGAGAAATTTGGCGTTAGTTCATTTTAAAGTAACGGAAAATTGTTTATTTTCAAAATACCGGCTTCGGGTACTGATTTTCAAAATACCGTCTTTTCACCGGCCTCTGCTAAATTAGCAGTAAAATACCGGCCAGGCCGGTGAAATACCGGCCATCTGACAACCCTGTAGTGAATAGGTTCCCCATCTCTGGTCTGAAGGTAACGTGTGGGACAATTTTTGATGACGAAGAGCTTCGTACGGCACACATAAACGATTCTCTGCTCATAAAAGTCAGGAGAAAGGTATTTCAAACACAACAGAGGCAGGGACTGCGTTATCCCGTATTGAACCTGGAAGGGCATCACAGGCCTTGCGATTTTAAACTGCACAGTGCATTCATCGAAGAGCGCTTGTCGCTTGCACAACAAAGAGCGATTGTCACTTGCGTTGCAGGTAGGAAGCGCAGTCTATCCATGACACACGTAATTTGGTACTAGTATCGATATTGTTTGATCATAAGGTTGGTTTCTCAGTGTCTTTACATCAACATACTTTTGCATGTACTGTGCAGTAGTTGTACGCCAATTCAGTTCGGCAGAAACCACGTTAGCCCGACCTCTGAAAGGATAAGAGACAGCTCAGTTCGAATGCTAGAATGGTACGTGTGCGGAAGTGCAAGAGTGGGCTATATAGAAAGCACGAGCTCAGAGTGAGTGCTAAGCAACAATTCTAAAAAAGGTAGTAACGGTTCAGAAAACTTTACTGCTAAATGTAACGAGGATTATCGTTGTGTCGTGTGGTTTGAAATCAAATTCTTCTACAGCGTTGTTGACTTGTGCTTGTTTGTGCTTGTTTACTGTATGTGGCCTCACTGACTCTGTACAAATGTTTGAGATCGACATTTCGCAAACGTGGTTTTAGGGTTTCTGCGCAACTCACTTGCTAAATGCCATTCTCCTCGTTGTTGGGTTTGCGAATACAAATACTGCGGACATATGTCATCATGTTTATATTGTATTTCACTACAATTTCGTTCATCAGTGTGCAAGTAGTGTTAACAAACGAGGCTCGACGGTTTTGGACGTCTCGTAACGCTTTTCATTTATTAACAAGTCTGTAGATGCACAATTGTTAAGCCTGTGATTACCTGCTCACGAGCAGACTATAATTGGCAGCCTAAATACATACGATTTTGAAACGCACTGTTTTAGGTAATGACTGACCACATGGGGTAGCACAGCAGCAAATTAACCAAGTTTATTGATTTATACCATCGTGTATCTCAGAACAACATCAGAAAGCCGCGTCCCAATATTTTTCTTCGTTATATGGTTAAACGTTTTCAACGAAGTATTAGGAATTGAGTTGATATGGTCAATTCTCCGCAAAAACGTGTGTTGGCGCGTTTGCGCAGACATCACCATATCAGCCTGCTTAACTTCAGTTGCGCAAACTGCCACTAAATTGAGCACAGGCCCCAGATAAAGCGAAAAATACTCTTTATCTGATGGTAATGCAACACTCACAAGCAATATTGAAACGCTTGCAAGCTGCAACATTCGATGATATATAATAATATTATATTAATAGTTTATATGTACCATCCAAATTCGTTAAATGAATAGCTTATCATTGCTTTTATGAAAGGCACAGCGTTGAACTCTTTAAGTACAGCACAATTCGTCTATAAAGACTTCGGCTGTAACGATAGTTCGCCTGTAACGACGCTTTTTCTTCGGTCCCGGCAAAATTGCTATCTTTTGCTTGCATTCGAGTTCGGCTGTAGCGTCGCTTTTTGTTGGTCCCCGCAGAATCTTTTGTTTGATAAATGATTCTCAACGTGGTTCAGGTGGACCACCGGTGGTCTATCAATGGTAATATCCATAAATCAATGGTAAAACGTTCCTGAAAATTGTAACCTTACTGGACAATAAATTATGTAAGACCACCTATGTGCAATACAGTTTCGACTATTTGTTAAAGGGAAGTGTTCCATCTAATATTTTTTAAAAGGTCGATCATGGGCCAAAAGAGGTTGAGAACCACTGGTTCATAGCGAGAGTTGCAATTTTTCTTTGCAGTTTGAAGTGTCAGCTCGGCTAAGTGGTGGAGCCACCGCACAAATCTTTTATGTCCGAATAGGAACGCAATGGAATGGTCAATGATTGAGCTGTGACATGTAGGTGTGACGTAAGAATGTCATCAAGAATTGGGCCATCAGCAGAAATGAGTTTTACTCATTGCGTTACATGAGTTTTTTTGTATAGTATTGGGGATTGTAGTCGACTGTCGTCAGTTTGATCAATAATCTTGTGGAGCAGTGCGTAAATTGTCGAAGAAAAGAAGCGGTATCCCATTATGCATAATTTTCCCATGGAAAAAGTATAACATCGTTGTTTCGCTCAATAGCGAAAATGGTACGAATGTGGCAAAATTTACAAACGATTTCGATATCCCAAGAACGACGTTGACTAAAAACACGATACAGCAAGCGGCAATCCCAATCAAATAACACTTTTTAACCCTTGCCAGGCGTTGGCATTGAACTAAAAAAACATTTTAGCAACGATTTATTGTAGTTCAGCTATAATAACGACAGTTCGCCTATGACGAGGTTTTTTCTCCGGTCCTATGAAGTGACGTTGTAGTGCAATTCTATTGTATTATCTCAGTGCTTGCAAGGTAAGATTGTAACAAGCAATAACTTTCCACAAATTTCAAACATATATGTAAATGTTCGTGTGTTTCCAAGCAAACTTTTCGGATTCAGCATTTTGAGAAATCAAATGCAAAAGGTATTGCCATTTGTAATTGTTCTACATTTTGCAAAAGATTCAATGGTAAAAGGAATCTTATTCGCTGTCCGATTTGAAGTGAGTGTTTCAACTTTTAGAAATGGCGACAGTTACGTTGAAACATGTGCAGGCCTTTAGTGACGTAAAAGTTTAGTTCTTTATTTGCAAAACCAGTTGTATTTATACACCTACAGATAAGCATAATCGACAAAATTCACCACAACCTCGCGACGTACAATGACTATAATGACGTCATCAATGGGGCCCTAACCAACAACTTTGGGGCGGGTCTGGTTTCACTACTCCAACTCCACGGCACTGGCTTTGGCTATAATGCGGTGCACTCTCGAAGCTTGGAACGGTTTGAAACAGTGTTCGCCTCTCAGTCGAGGGTCTAGCAGCTACACTCTAGCTGATTTATCCACAACCAGCGTGTGATTCGTCATACTCTCCTTGGGCAAATGTGTTCACCTCAATCGCCCAGGCAAGTATATAGCAAAATTCAGGCTTCGGCCAGCCGCCAATTGCCGTCACTCAAATGACAAAAAAATAAAAGTTTGAAAACACATACATTGGTCTATGGACGAGGTTTCAAAGAATTTCAAGTGTGACTATGGCAGACTACACTTCTTCCCGCTTCACATAGAGCAATTTTAAGCAAATTTGGGAAAAGTCAAGGGTTCAACCTCTGTTGCAGCTGTTGCTAATGCAACAATGGAAGAAAACGATTCTTGGATAATGATACCTCTACCCACATTCGCCGTGAAGTAGTTTAAACAGAGAGAAGACAGGATTTAACACAGGAAAAAAAGAAACTGCTGCTACGTGTTTATTTTTTCTCATCACACAGAACATAATGTAGATCGCTTTTTAAGCCCCTTGTTTTGTTTGACATTTTAAAATTAAAATGTCCATAAGCTACTACTGCGTAGCAAGGGCGCAAATGCTCAGCTGTCTACCTTTGTTGCTTTAGTGGTTTTCATTCCATATTTTTCCAAGTGAAGATGGTTCAGTGTAACCAGAAACGTTTAAAAACATTTTCAATTGCAATCAGGGGTGTAGCGGGGAAAGGATTTCCAACATGTTTTGTGTGTGGGAACAATTTTCCACACTTTTTCATGTTTTCGTTTGTAGTGCAATGAAAGTGAATACTTCATTAAATACTGATTTAAAGATGAGTTTGAAGTGCTGTAGAAAATGGCCACTTTTTGCATGTCTTCCCACACTTCTTTTTTCATAGCACTACACTCCTGATCACAGTGGTTTCAATTTTCTGTACTAAAGCTTCAGAAGGCGCGTGGCGCGTTTTCAGCTGGTTACTGCGACAAACTTGCAGAAAGTTTTGTCAAGAGCGTCTTATAGGCCATTTAACTTTAGTGCTAAGCAGTATCACTGTTCTTGGCGAGGTCAGGACATAGTGTTTGGAACGACATTAGCACGCTCNTGTTTAATGTTACAAAGTTTCCTTAGTTGCATGAGTTGTTAAATCTGAAATCGAGACGTTTCNTTGTAACCAAGCTGTAATAGAGTTTGNGAAAGCGTGAGAGCCAGACTTGATAAAGTAGCAGTTGGAATAAAGCGTTTTTTCACAAATGCGTTTTTTCAATAAAAGCGTTTCTTCATAAAGCGTTTTTTCACAAAGAGCCATCTCTTTTGGATTCACTGTGGCAAAGCCTTTTCATCTGAGCATTTGAAGCCAAAGATTTGGACGTAAATATTTTGTCCGTCTACAGCACGGAAATTGTGGGTAAACGAAAATCGAAGCCACAGTGGATCCAAAAGAGATGGCTCTCTAATGTTTCCTGAAGATGGCCCGCAAAGCCAAGAGTACCTGGCCGCAAAATCATGCGGTGAAAAAAATAAGAATAACCGGCAGTAACCCTGCAGCTGAAAAGAATGGGTGAAATACTGGAATACGATCCAAAAGCCAAGAGCACCTGGCCGCAAAATCATGCGGTGAAAAAAATAAGAATAACCGGCAGTAACACTGCAGCTGAAAAGAATGGGTGAAATACTGGAACACGATCCTCAGCCATTGAAAATTTTTACATGACGTTGTTCAAATGTTCCTTTACCTTCACCATTGTTTGTTTAAATTTTACTCTTACCACTTCGATTATTTGAACAAAGTGGCAAAGCGTGAAAACGCGTGTTGTCATGTCTAAAAATGCTGCTTTTTATTGTAATGGCAAACCATATGCTCTGTTCTTTACAAAAGCGATCTACTCCGTAGGCTAAAGATAAACTGACGGAAAATTAAAATAGGGCCTGAGGCAGTAGACTTTGAGTTGAGAACGCTTCTGGGGCTGTCGCAACGTGCAAAAAATAAACTGAGGAATTACGCTTGTAGTTGCAAACGTGCTTTTCCTCTGCAGTTGTAGAATTTTTGAACTGAGGCATTTGTTCAAAATCTTAACGGTGGTAACATGAAGAATAATATTGATGAATTTTTACATAAATTGATATTTTGTACTGACGTCCTCTGTGAGAAAAAGCGCTTTCATATTCACCAAAACAAGCTAAAACATGTTCTTCCTTTCTCCGAAGAGCGTTCTATCCCACAACGTCCATTGACTGTGGAAGTCAAGTGCCTATTGTACAGAGTTCGACCTCATCGAGCTCTCAAACTTCAGTCAGTGTCTCGTTTGCGTTGCCTGTACCCTTTCGTGAAAGGACTACTACATGAGACAGACACCAGCAGAAATGTGTTTTGGGAACTAAGACAACCAATGAGGAAAACGATGTGCATGGCGTTACTGAACAGATAATGTTAGTTGCTGAAGGTTTTTAGATTTACGGTAAAGCAAGATAACTTGAGAAAAACTGCCTACATAAAAAAAAATCTACGAAGTTTTCATGTTCTGAAAGTCAGTGATTATTGGTCGGTGTGAAGACCACAACACCGCATAATCATGATTTCAGCCAAATGTCCCATTGCTTGAAATTCAAATATTACGTGATCTGTACTTGAAAGCAGAGTTTGTTTTCAAAGGACTTTTGCCGCGCGCAAGCTTCTACAAACATACGGGAAGTTTCTTGATTTCTTTTCATTAAAAATATTTGCGATTATCGTGTAACATGAAACCTACTGGCAACATACATTAAATAACCGAAGGTGATGAAAAACAGTTACTTTAATACATAACCAGAATTATGCGAATTTCGGTAACGAATAGCTACTCTGGTGAGTCCTGTAGCTTTCATACAGTAGATTATTTTCATCATCAGCTTCTCTAAACGTAATTTATCTTGGGAAGCTGCTGGCAGAAAGCTTCCAATGAAATTCATCCACTGCTTGTAGACAGCTTGGAAATGAAACTTTGAACTGTTTTCATGCAGGCTGTGATAGTTTGTAACCAACGGGACCTAAAAGCGATTAAGTTGAGACGCTACTAAAATAAAAAGTGATAGCAAAGCTCTAAAATAATGCACACCTTGATGCATCTTTGGAATACACTTTTGCTAATTTACGTCATGCCAATTGCCAAATCTCTCTAAGGTTGCTGCATGATGTCACTAAAAGGTAGAACTGAGCAACAAAATAAGAGCGTGATACAGAGCCGCATTTTCGGGAGGGGCACAATTTTTGCAACTTATTGTTTTACCTAACAACTGAAACAGTTTTTGGCCCTTTCAAACTGTTTTTAATAATTCCGGGAGGGCGGCAATTGCCGGTTGCCGCCCATGGTTGCGGGCCTGGTGTTATATTCCTGCAACATGAACGAAAGTAACGAGCGCTGTCACAGTCAGGATACAAACTAGATCAGTTTCTTTTTCTTATCATCGCGTTTTGTTCAAAATGGTTTTCAGCATCCGTCTTTGTGGCAGGATATGGTTAATACGCCTAATTGTTCTTGACAGCTACGAAACAAATTTGATCATTCGCTGTTGACAAGCTTCCTTCTCACGTTTTTCACTGTTTCCCAGTCATTGAACGTTAAATATTTAAAGAACTGTTTTTCGTGTTATTACAACAAACAAATTTCAATATTTATATCATGACGCGTTTGTTACGGGTTTTCGTGTCAGTTACAAGCAAACCTCATGCTGGGTTGACTACCGTGCTGAAGTAACTGTAGAAAAGAAAACAAATATTATAANAATTACTTNCACCCTACGTAGATTGGAGGACACTAAAGTTTTCTCTAAAGTTGTCAATACATGACTTGTTTTTTTCAGTCACTCACTTGGCCAACACTTCTGATAAATAATTAATAAAATCTTCAAAACTTTCCTTACTTTTGTGTTTTCAAAACAGAGATTTTTTGCATTTAGCTTTTCATGGCGAATTTTTAAAATCCTTTTTGGAGCCAAGTTTTTCGACAGAAACGACTTTATTTGTCTCTATATTAGAAACTTGTAACCTCATGAAATGCTGAGTATGGCAAACTCAGGCTGTTTAAGCTTTTTATATTGTATTGGGTTTTGTATTCTCAATCCACTCACAGTTTGCGGTTTGCGGCAATAGCGAATGCTAAACTAACCATGAATAAAGCTAAAAACACGCTATCAGGTTTTAGGTTGTGCAGTCAAGCGTTTTACAGCTGGAGATCGAAATTCACAGGACAAAAGTTGAATGCGTTTGTGACGACAATTGCCTCAGTTCTTCGTCACAAACTGCATTCTATGTTTTTGGCTGTGCCGGAATTTGCGCTTGATGACCTTTTTCGCATACAAACAGCCAATCGCATCACGATCAAGGACTTTTCTATCTTCAAGCTGGGTGAGGTTTATTGTTAGCAGAGGGAATTTAAAGCGTCAACATATGGAACACTCTACAACCGCTTTGTGGCATTCTGTCAAGTGCATTTGAAGTAACTGTTTTAGGTTTGCAAATCCTTTGAATCTTATCAACAACTTTTGTTTCCTTGAGTGGAAAAAAAGTTATATTCTTGAAACTGTGAAAAAGTTTTCGTACGGCTGAAATGAAAAGAACAGCAAGTCTACTCAAAATTGTTCCACTGCCACAATTTTACGGTTAAAACTTCTACGGCTTGCTCTTGATCTTCAACCTGTGCGCAGGAAACTCGGTATCGGACATTCCTCAGAGTAGCATTTGAATTTATTTCGCGGTGAAGCGTAGCTGCCATGTTGGTCAGCGATTTCTGTTTTTGGACAAGTCGTTTATTTTCGTCTCTCGCCTCCGTCATCAGGTGAAGAAAGACTGTCCCACCGAGTTGCTGTCAGTGTTAATGCATTATGCATGCTCGGGCTCTGGCGTGGAACGAGGTTGATAAGTTAGAGAGGTTGATGAGGAAGTTGAAGAAAAAACTGAGAGTTAAATTCATATCAATCTTGATATTGCAAACAGTCTGACGCGATACAACACAGCTGACTGAAGACGGTCTCGTCGAAGAGACCCTGCATGTTATGGTTGTATATTCCTCAATCGAACGAGCATGACATAATGAAATAAAGAAGTGCGACAACTTTCCTCTTTTGATTGTCCATGGCACTCGGACATGCTTAGGATGCTTTGTCTTCCTAACCTCCGGTCGTTTTCAACTTCTCTGCGTTGTGTTTGCGTTTTGGTTAATTGGCCTCTAGTTAGATGTAAGGCACCTGAAAGATCCGCAACGTAAGTGGCTTTTGAATTGCGACTAAAAAGAATGAACTCAATGCAAACCAGACGGAACACTATGAAAACAGCTCTACAATTGCAATATTAGTTGTTACTCAAACGTTTTGCACGCATAGGTTAATTGCTTTGTTCTCCCAGCGGGCTCTTACATTTTCGATGTTTTTTAGACTTCTGAAAGATTATCGTAGTTATCGACGACACGACTGGGGGAGATGCCGGCCAAGAAAACAGTGTTCAAGCAGCATCAAGGAATTCACCAAAATGAGTCATCTATTAACAATTCTATTTTTGTAAGCCACGTGAATGTTGTATTACCTGTGGTCTTGTAATCAGCAAACGTTAAAATGAGGTGCTTTCTTGCATGCTAAGGTTATGATGTATTTAAAAAAAGGTAATTGATTTTATGTGGAATTACTCTTACGTCTGAAAAGCACACCCTGCATTGTAATGTTGATGACTCGTCAGAGTGATCTGTCTCTCGAAATTTCCTTGCCTTAATGCTGGTTTATTACTACCAACAGGGAATCATTAGATTAGGCACGTTCACTCTGCGGAAAACTCGCGAGCGACTTCATCTTTGAATGAAGACGCAGTCAGATCTGAAGCGGTGTATACATTCAAATCAAACATTGAGCAGTTGAAGAGCAATACTTTTTAATAGGATTTTCGATCAACTGTATTTGATTTATTTACTAATGCTTGTGGCAACTGCACAAAGGGTAAACTGCACAAACTGTCCAAATGTGCTCGAATCAGAAGATTTGACTTTTCTTCCACAAAAATCACTTCTCAAACAGGGTCTGGCAAATAAATCCCGTCAAAACTCGAGATTACCACTCTTTTGAAAACAGCAACATAAAATCACTGCAGTTAGAACCTCTGCAGTTCTGCTAATTATTATGAACGTCCTTCATCGGCTCCTCTTACACTGAACCGTGTTTTAAGTATATACGGCGAATGGCCCCGCGACATCTTATGTCGGATTACAGTGCAATGCAAAAAGAGCTTTGGCCATATGCTCAGAAACGTGGGTATGTTTACGCTGGGTCTACACGAAACGACAGTGTGCATCAAACTTCACACAAAATATACCTGGGATCAAGGCCGGATTAAGGGAGGCAAATGCCCCAGGCACCCCGCCCCAAGAAGGTCCCCGCTATAACGTTTTTTGTTTTAAATAAAAGACGCATTTGAAAAATTGTCGTGATTCAGAATCGATACAAGAATACAACTTTGCCTTTCGATATAGCCTTAAGTGTCTTTATAATATTTCTCTGCAAGGTTGACTTCCTTACAGTTTTGGCAATTCCCACTGTTTTAATCGTTACAATACCTTCAATATGAACTTGACCGGTTTTCAGCTGCGTGCGACAAAGCTGGAATGAAAATTAGCACTAAAAAGACCCCGGTATTATGTCTCCTCAGAAACCAAGCCATTGCGTGGTGCAAGTAAGCGGGAAAGTACTGTAGCAGGCCGCGAAGTGCCTAGGGGTGGTATTCACCAATGGCGGAAGGCGAAACAAGGAGACACCACATATTGGTAAACCAAACGCAGTTTTGCTTGAGCTATCGCTCTGTTGTCACAAAAACGGGAACGAAAATGCTGTCAGTTTTTAAATCGCTCTTTGTTTCGATCCTCACCTATAGTTGTGATCTCGGGTAATCACTGAAAGAGCGCTATCTAAAATAAAATCGGTAGAGATGGGATTTTGCCAAAGATTCACGGCGTGACACTTCGCGGCAAAGTGCGCAGCTGTGAGATTAGTCAAGACTGAATATCGAGCCACTTCTCAATAGATAAATATCAGCTGCGTTGGTTCGGCCACGTGGCCAGAATGTTCTAGCAAAGATCAGCTAGGGAAGTTTTATTAACTACACCCAAGGGAAGCCGCCTGGAGTTCGTCCAAGGACCAGGTGGCATGATTACACCTCCGACCTTGCTTGGTCCCATCTTGGTGTGGAGCCAGCAGAACTATGTGAGGTTGCTGAAAATCGTGAGTTATTTCGAGTCCTCACAGGGCTGCTGCCCCCGCGACCTTCCTGAGAGATTGGAGGAAATGCAGTCGATTGTTCCTTCTGGTAAATTTCAAAATGGGTTCCAAAATAGACACTCGTGGCGCATCCAGCAATAGCGAATACGAATCCAAGCGTGTTATTTGCAAATCAACCGAAAGGAAATGGTAAGACATCATGTCTTGCAGAAAAAGAATTCGCGTCGGCACATACATGCTTGTCACCGATTGCCTGGAAACGTCGCTTGCTTGTCGAATTACTGTCTGCAAAGATGTTTCCCTGCTCTTCAAGACTGTTGTGGATCCTTTTTCTCTTAAAGGTGTGGAATTGAGAGAAGCGCTAAAACACTCTCTTCGCATTACCCAAGCCAAGCGACTTAGATGCAACGTCTATCCGGACCAGTTCGTTCACTCATTTAGTTTGTAAAATTTGGCGAAATGAAGGATTGCTGTTCACCTTCTTTACAAGCAAAGTCACTCTGCTGTAACACTGAAATTATACAAGCGTTTTCAAACGTCCCCGTAAGATTGTTTCTCTGTCTCATGGTCACCAACTGCATGATGGAGCATCCTTTCATCACATTTTCTGTGATAAAACACAAGTTGCGGACGACTAAAGCAATGATCGGTTGCGGAAGCTGACTTTACTGACTGTTGAAAGCGAAGCAATGCATGATATTGCCTTTGAATCGGTAATTCGAAACTCTGCTGACGTAAAGACTCGGAAGTCTGAAGTTTTTGAAAACATGTTTAGTTGTAGGTATAACAGCAAGTTACATTCATTTTGCCTCCCCCACAGAAATAGTACAGAAAAAAGTTACAATCATTTCACCCCAGCTCCAAGGAAATATCAACTGATTGAGGCGGCCCTGCTTGGAACCACAGTTATAAAACTGAGTTGGAAATAATAGAAGTGTTTTATTCACATTTAGATTTCATCAAACGCAGTGCGACCATTTCCCAATCTTTGGTCTGTGAACTGTGGATTTATTTTTT
>JGI24158J21664_10006243_pt1 | contig 15691 bp, 12 predicted proteins | sample Ectturendosymbi3_FD_21664 | JGI IMG/M metagenome (IMG submission 21664)
TTCTTGTCAGGTTCTAATTTCTTTTGTTAAAGTCGTGTTCGGATAATAAGCGTTTCGGATAATAGGCGTTCGGATAATCGGAGTTCTACTGTATAAACATATCATTTCATTACAACAAGTATCAAGGTGACAAAACAATGTTTATACAAATAAATTATGAAGAAATAGAAATTTACCCATGGATCACAATAACGTGATTTCCATGGATGAGTTATTTCCAACCAGATGTATGGTATTACGAAGAGACAAGGGTATGGAAAGATTACAGTAATATTAGCAGCAAACATTAATCCAATAAGTGTTGGTTACATGAAAAACAAAATATGTTTAGTAAGTGAGAGAATTATTTAGTTCTAAGGTAGAGTTCCACGAAAAGTCATGATTTATGTGAACTAGCCACTTATTTCACAGATATAACTGGTGTCATGTCATTGACATCCCACCTCAGCTTCACACAATTGTGGGCCTAAGAATTAAGCTGAAGTCAATGACCATGCGGTCCTGGAGGTGGACATCACTTCATTTGCCTCAAAATCCACGTATTGCAGCAAGGGTGCTCCTCAACAGGGAGAATCTGAGAAATGTCCTTATGTCATGACAGATGCATATGGCTCACTGCATTTTTCAGCTATTTTTTCTGTCAGTGTTTTGTTGACTCTGTTACATTCTGGCGCCACCCTCTGTTGCCATCGGAAAATCCCCACCGGCATGTCCGCAAAGCTTCGCACTGTGGCAGCAAGCAACAATAGAGATCATGTGCCACAATTACTCTCCGCGTACGCTAGTCGTTATGCTCAATCGTTCACAAGTTAATATCGTCAGAGCTTCCATGCTGCGATCGCTCTATTATTCCTTGTTCGCGCCACGTATACATATTGTTGTTTTTTGCGCACACCCCGTTCGTGGTGAATCACACATTCAACCCAACGTGACTGGAGAGGTTGCAACACCTCCACTTGTTATGAAGACTTCTCAATGTTGACCACTCTTTGTGGTTGTACTTATCCTTCTCTTTTTCAGAATGTTGTTGGTACAAACTGTCGACCATGTTGTCCTTCAATGTCCAATCCACTGACCTCATGGACTGGACGATGAGACAACTGAATGGCTGCTCAACTCCTGTCCTGAAGTCTAGCGTGGCCAAGCAGTAGATAGAAGAACTCACTCAAAATAAGAAGAAGAAGGTAGATTTCTGCTAGAGACTTTCCAGAATATGACTGTGAGGTAGGATGTGTGATCCTTATGTCAAAGAAAGTTTTCTCACAGCTATTCCACCCTCTTCTGACAGATGTGGTTCCCATTTTCCAGATAAAACACGGTGGGTTTGTTGCAGCTGTTGTGTAGGTATGTCTACATGGGACACACACAGTCTTTTGATGTTTTCTAGACTGACTTTTCTGATGAGTTTGTTGAAGGCATTGTCTGCGTCCACTAACAGCAGGCATTCACTGTTTTCCTCTTCAAAACTTTTCCTTACAGCATGTATTGCTGCTTCTATGCTGGATTCCAGTCCCCACATGTCTGCAGTCTTCCCACTGCACGGATGATGTCTTCCTTTAGCAACTATGTGATTATTTTGCCAATGATTCATCGTAGGCATTCACTGTCACCTAATGCGGGCATTCACCGACACCTAATGCTGTTGTCTTTTTTCTTTAGTGGAACAAGTCTGGATGCAAGGAGAGCTGATATGTGATCATGTGGAATGGTGTCCGTCATGAGATGCCTAGCCAGGGTGGCAATTACATCAAGCTTTTGTGAATGGGTGCCATATGCTTTTGAACAAATCATTTCTCTCCAGGTTTCCATGTTAATCTGTGTTGGTCTTCTAGGCCCTGATGAGTTTTTAGTATTGGATGCAATTTCAACTTGAGTTATGTTTTCAAAGGTAATGCCCTCTGTTTTGGTTTCAGGCTTATCAGTTATGGCTGATTGTTTTAGTTCCACTGCTTGTGCGGGCTTTTCTTTCAGCTTCTTTATGATGTCTGTAGTGATATCATGTTTTCCATCAATGTCACTGGCATTATCTACAAATCTAAGGGCCTTTTTAACCTGTCCTTGTAGCATTAGTCTACAGTAGGCTTTGCAGCCTGATTGTTGTTCAGATTTGATTGATTTTTTTAGTCTTGTTTGAATAGCTTCACACTCTGAGATCAAGTTCTTGTAGCTTTCGAAGTTTCTACCATTCAATTCTTTTGTTCAGATATATGACGTTTTCTCTGTTTTCTGATTAAAGTGTTGGCTTCTGGAGTAGTAGTGGCAAAAATACTTGTAGTGTTGCAACCTCTCTGGTGGTGTTGCATTGATTGTATGATTCACCACGAACGGGATGTGCGTGAAGAATAACACCATCATGTATGTGGCGCGAACAAGCAATAATAGAGTGATCTCATCGGGTGATCTCTATTGTTGCTTGCTGCCACAGTGAGAAGCTCTGCGCACATGCCGCTGGGGATTTCCAATCGCAACAGTAGCATGTGGATTGCTACTGGCTTCCACTTTTACGGCGGTTAAATAGTTCTATAAGATGAGACACTACTGCAATTAGTGTTTTCTAGCTTTTCCTCTTGGGATATGCATATATTTTTTTCTATCCTACAATTTTTTCATATGCCGACTTGAGACTTTTTCTACTTTGCTTTATGTCTTTCATATTGTCCCATGCTACAGGCATTTCTTTTTGGGTGCCTCCCTTATCATGATCCTGGCAACATGGCAGAACCATTCTAGTGTGTTGTCTCCGTGGTAGTCTTCATCATATTCCTGATTCATACGTCATTCTGACACATGTGTGATGGTACCATTTTGTGCACTCTACATCACACGCTATGCCCTTATCGGTGAAAATTCTCCCCTAAACTCCACAACCACTCATTGTGGATGCCCCAGCGACCTTTCAGAATTTCAGGCAAGTAGCTTTAGATAGTCTGCATTATATATTTATACCTAGAATATCTCTAAAACTTCATCTTTTGAGCCAGTTTTTCTAACCACTGCTTGGCTGTGCTAGATCTCAGGCCATATGTTGAGCAGCCGTTTGATAGTCTCATCGTCCAGAACCGTCAGACCGTGCAGTCCACGAGGTCAATGGATTGGACATTGGAGGACAGCATGGTCGACGGTTTGTTCTTCTGCGCCACACTCACAGGCTGCTGAGGAAGACATACCCCATTTGTACAGACAAGAGCAGAAACACCAGAAACTGGTGCGGAGGCGGTTAAGACAGACCCAGACTCTTCTTGGGAGGGTCACTCCAGGGGATATTTGCCGGTGTCAAGGATGAAAATGCAGAGTCTTGTGGGACTATCTGCCCACTCTGCATTCCATTGGTGATCCACCCAGTACGCCGCACATATGTTGTCAGATAAACAAATGAGTTGTTGTGGGGTGGGTAGAAATGGGTGTCTCTATTTGAGACGCTGTGCATGTGAAACTTATTCAAATAGAATAAACTTATTCAAAACAGCAGTCTTGAGGTAAAATGTAGTATAAAATCTTAAAAAAATGAATGTACTTACCGCAAAACACAAATTGATGAAAACATAAATGCGTGCAATGTAAAGAATGGATATCCGTTAGTGCAGATATTATCAATGGATGTGTGGTGATGTAACCGGACTATTAAAAAAGGCAGTGGCTATAAGTCTGCCAACGGACCTACATTTTTGAAAACTTATTCGTCCACCACCTGTAATGTGATACAAATTCACGATGAGTGTGCAGTAGATTGCACTATGCTTTGTAGAAATGTACCAAACATAATCTGTAAATCTTAGCCCTAAAGCATAAATCCTAACACAAATGTTAAGAAATTATTGAGAAAAGTAAAGAAAAACCGTTTCCATGAAAAGTGCAACCACTACTACCTAAACGAAAGGTGCCATGGTGAGAGCCGAACCAAAAACCATTCACACAGTAGACATAGATGCATCTGCTCAGCTACCATCATGGTGCCGCTAGAGTGGCAAACTCAGCATTTTATTTGAACCATACCACCGCCGGCAGACATATAATCACTTCTGGAAAACAACGACGTTGCACAATGAATTAAGGCAAAAATGCAAATGGAAAAAATATGTTGTTATTGCAATTTCATATGATAATCCCCAAACACGTAATGCCTAAAAGTTGCAGTGTTTTACATTTTTCTATTTTCACAATGGTTGAAACCTCGTTTTGTGTCCCACAGGAAGGTATTTACATGAGCGGGCTAGCTAGGCGTGAGAGTGATGGTGACATTAGACTAAGGCCAGCAAAAAACATTATTTTAACTGCTATGGTGGTATCATTGCTTGCCATAATGTTTGTATTTTCACGACTCTGGTTGGCATAATGTCATTTCATATCCATAACTAAGATCCGTTTCTGATAGATGTTCATCTTTTGTAGGGAACCTGTAAAAGAACCTATTATCACCATGAATGAATGAACTGAAAAAAAAACACAAAATTTAGCCCTTGTGCCATGGCATACTGCAAAGTAGCTATGTAGTATGCCATGCCACATTGATTATGCACCAAGTTTTTGTTTGTTTTTCTAAGGCCCTTTTTTACATTCAGTGCAGCTTCGACAAGTTCTTTTATTAACTGGGAGTTGAGATCCAACATGCTGCATGACTCTTGCATGCTTGTGTGGTCTTCCACCTCTTGACCTTAGTTGTAGTCCTTTGCTTTGATCATGATGAATCATACTTTTTGCCAGCTCCACAAGAGAGGTTAAGAATAGTTCCTTTCTGTCATCAGAATATATTTGTTGGTACAAGACCAAAGCATTTACTGCAGCAAACATCAACATTTTAAACCGAAGTTGTTTCATCCATACAGGGACTTCCTGAGGTCATAATCTGCACAATCTACATCTCCCATGCAAAGCTGGTGAAATTTTGCTGGTCTTGCATGGGATATGTCGATGAGCTATTTTCTCTGTTTTATCTCAACTTGCACTGACGTTTTTGTGGAGTACCTCTTTTGCTCTTGACAAGGTGCTGGGGCAGGTTGTTTTGTTGTGAGTAGGTTTTTGTTGAAGGTTGTTACAAGTGTTGCAAGCATGTAATTGGCATGAATGTGTTTTGCCAAGTACTTATAGTTCTAGGTTGTGAAATGTTGAAACTAACATTTTTCAAGTTGTTTGTTTGGAGGCTGAGTTTCCAGTGGCTTCTTAAAGGTGGTTTGCTAGAATATGTTTTCATGAACGAAGTTTTTCCTTGTTGTAGAGTGCTAGTAAGGCACAGATGGATAAGTTTCATGAGAAGTTGTTAGTGTTTGACTTAAAAGTGGTGATATTGCTTTAGATCTCATGTTTTCACTGGTTTCATGTCTTTAGAATAATTTATGACATTGTTGGGTAAGGTTTACAGGAATGGTTGCATGCTGCATGAGTTTGTGCTTACACTGACTCTGTATTTGCTTGTAAACTTTTATAGAATTAAAGAGTTGCGATCACTTTTATCAAGTTGAGTTACTAATAGAAATTTGTGGTTAATGGCATCACAATGAGATTAATATCTTTTTTGAATGTTAGCAACTNANAAAAATTTTTAAGACGTTTCATAAGAATAAAATGNAGAAATTTTTATTTATATTTTTACTTGAAAAAACTATGTGTGCTGTCATGTATTTCTGTGCTGTTTTTAAAACAATTGTTGATTTTGTTTAAGACTTGAAGACATGGTCAGCATGGCATCACATACTCAATGCACCATGAACGGGATATGTGCTAAAAATAACACCTATAAATACAGTATGTGGCTCGAGTAAACAATAACACTGATCAAAGTGTGTGATCTTTATTGCAACTTGCTGCCACAGTGTGAATGATACTCAGGCCCACTGATCACAGATGGTGTTGAGACCAAGATGAAGGCCATGTCATTTGCAACCTTCACAAAAAAACCATGTGATCATATAGTTTGTTGATTGCCTTCACATCCTGTTCACAGCAGTTTTGTTTACATAGTTGGGGCACTTGACGCAACAGTTTTAAACACAGCTAATTTAGGCAGATTTTCGTAAATTTATGCCAATGCATGGTGTATGTTTATATTTATAGTTTTACTTATTTTTGCTCAACAGATGAAGGCCAATCAGGCCACTGTTGCGATCAGAAAGCCTGAGCGGCACACCACCAAAACTAACTAAAATTGTTTCATGAAAATTATATAAAATAACTGCCATCTTACTCTATTTTTTCAAATGCCTTAGCTACTATTTTTCATAGGTGTTGGAAAATATGTGAAAACAGTCAATTGATGCACTAGAAAATCAACCAAACAGTCAAACCAGTGATTAACACGAATGCATTACTTAAAGCTAATAATTACATCATTCAATGCACTTCTTTGAAATACATTTAGTTAGTTTAAACTTTGTCCAAAACTGTTTGATACTGAAACTGTTAATAGGTATTTGGTAGTCAACGTCTAACAGCAGGTTAAAGGGACTTACACTATACATAGCTTATGTTTAGAATGTTGGGTGCTTAAGATTATTGACTTTGGTTTAAAATATTTATTGATTTAAGAAGTTGTTGTTCATTGCTGTGATAGTTCAATGTAAAAAGTTGCAGAGAGTGACAACTGGAAGTAGTTAATGTAATCATTGCTTTAGACAAATTCCATGCCAAACCTGAGTCGTAATTTGCAGAAAATAGTTTTTGAGTTATGCTTTGCTACACTTTATGATTGTTTTTTTCTATGTTTCAAAAGTTTCTGGGTTGTTATACCATAAGTATGTAATGCAGAACACTATGGTGCTTTTAGCAATTCTTAAACAGAAAACACGGTGTCACTCGACAATGTGACTCTTCGGCTGAACTCTTTCCTTCACCCAAATGTATTTCATTACTGGTATTTGGGTTGGGTTATTTGTATCTAACAACATACGGCAGGAATTCAGTGGTTTTATAAGATGCAAAGTTGTAGTATATGTGAAGCTGCATTGTTTTCAAAATACCTAAAAGCTTCAAAGCTAGTTCTTGGTTAAGTACTGGCAAGCTTTACTCAACTGTTATAACGTTGTTTACTATGATGCTTGCTTAAAGGTAGATGAAAGTAACAAATTGCTCTGTGCAAAATCTAGGGAATTTTTGTGAAATTTTAGGAATTTTGAGCTCAACTTAGGGAATGACATTTGTGAGAACACTGCCATCTATCAAAAAGAATTATTTCACAGCGCATTATATTTCATCTACTAGCTAGGCACCATCAGCTTTTCTAAAAAAAATCACCATGTAGAATGAGTCCAAAGTTGCTGTTGCTACAACATGTAATTTGGTTTGCAGAAGATTTGGTTATAACCCAAGAGTTTTGCAATTTTGTGACGTTTGCTGTTTTTACACAGGCAGTCTACCACATTAGATACTGTGGTAAGGGAGCATTTGCAAACGAAAGGCTGTGTTTGGTGTGATGGTATTTTGCTTGAACCTTTGGTAAGGTGTGACGTATACCGTATTGTACATGGAACAAGAATGGCAATAACCTTTGTGCATGTAAGTCAAATTATACAGTTTCCTCATAACATCGTATATATCAGGGGTGGCCAAACTGCAGCTCGCATTCGAACCTTTGCATGTGGCTCTTTGAGCTTTCGGAAAAATTATGCATTTGTTTTTTTTATTTCTATTGCAAAGCGTACAAATATTGTAAAGTGGTGCTGTGGTAGCTAGCATGCTGTCAGTATTGCTTTTGCAAGTCGTTCCAAAAAGAATTACGATGTTACAGAAGCGTAGATCGCAAATAAATACGTGTTTTTAGATTTTAATGTTGCGGTTCTTTGTAACTTGGGATTTACGATATGCGGCTCATACATAGAGCAGGGTTGGCCACCCCTGGTATATATTGTAATGTACATTTCTAGAACAGGTGAGCGTGAACTTCTTACAGTAGTTATCCAACGATGATAGTGTTTATGTTTGAGAATGTATGGTGTACTAGTACTGGGCCGTTTGTATTAAAACCATTTAACCATTTCAAGACTGCAAAGTCACCATAGTGGCTCAGACTTGGTCCAGTCATAACTTGCCGTATGATGGAGCTAGGGAGTTGCCCAAGCCCTCTGAAAAGAATACAGTCTCCTAGCTTCGATTTTTTTAAATCCTAGCAGTTTTGGGTTTGAACATTGTTTGGTGTGAAGTCACGACTGGGGGAGGTCAAGAGATTGTGATGATGTCCATCAAGTCCTGAGAAAAAGCTTCAAGTGGCAATTTACCCGCTTTTTTGATAAACTACGCAAATATCTGCCGTCTTCAGAGCCTTACTTAACCATCTAACGTTACTGGTTGGCAAGTTATTGCCAAAAAGGATTGAATTCCTTGCTGAACAGGTCCAAAGTTTGCTAGAGTTAGTTAAATTCAGAATTTTTATACTATAATGCTTTTTCAGCAATTGTAATTCAGGTCCAACACCTTAATTCTCACTTCATCTATTCACAGAAACGCGTCCGACGGGAGATGGTTGCATTGACCCGAAGCCCCCCACCGGGGGTGACCCTCTGCGACGAGCTGCCCGACCACGACGACAGGCGTTTGAAGCAATTCACGGTGTCGATCAAAGGCGCCGACGAGACCTTGTACGCCGGCGAGGAATTTAAGCTTTTTTTCAAATTTCCCGACAGATACCCGTTCGATCCTCCAGAGGTCGGTGAAACACGTGCTTCATTTTTGCCTGGTTTTTGTTGTCTGTTCTTGAAAAAACAAAACAAACAGTGAACTCTAACCTTCCCGTACAGGTGCGCTTTGACGGCGAGCACATACCCGTGCACCCGCACGTCTACAGCAACGGGCACATATGTCTGAGCACGCTCACCGAGGACTGGAGCGCTTCGCACTCGGCGGAGTCCGTGTGTTTGAGCATCATATCGATGCTGAGCAGTTGCAAAGAAAAGGTCGGTGACTTTTATTTTGTGCTGCCCACGTCTGCTGTAGAACAGATACGGGTATGCCCAAAAGTAAGGTAGTCACGTTTGGATTTCAGTAAAGTTCAGTTTCGTTTACAATCGCTGTATTATACTCCTTCGGCGTGCCACGAATAGTCTGCGCCCCCATCTGCGCCGTGGTCCACGCGGCTACTTTCGCAGTGAATGCTGCGCTGGTGTCAATGGCAGCACCGCGCGAGAAGCTTTCCCTTGCACCCTCCCATTAACACTGAGCACGAGGCTGAACACACCGCAAGTACCGTTTTTCATGTCTTCGATGTTACCCGACCGGGGATCGAACCCAGCCTGCCAGATTGCCTGGCACGATGTGAAGTTGTAGTGAAACGGCGAGTTGTTCAAATTTGATCACGTCGACAAGAAATTATGTTCGGCAACCTTTTTCGAGGCGCAAGATTGTGTTTCGATCATTTCTAAGAAATATTAACCTTGTTGCCCCTTGAAAAGAAATACATCTGGGCTATAAGTTTTCTACAGGTCGGGTGCTTTGCGGTTGGTAAACTGGGTTTACATCATGTTTGCTGGCATTCCATCAGGGAGAAAACGTAACCTTCTGCACATTCATAGTAATGCAGTGTTTACGTAGGGTCAGCAACCGGAAAAATTATTGGATCACAAGAGTCAATAATAATCAACTTAAAACAGGACAATAAACTTCGCAAGTATAAAACATTCGGTGAACATTCAAAAGCACTCTGCTGAACCTGATTTCGCAATCGCGTTCAATAGAATGCTGTGCAACGCACGACCACAGACGATGCGGCTCACTCCGCTGAGCGTACACAAAAACAGTGATACCGTAATTCGCAAATTTTGGTTATGTTAAGAAGTGACAAAAATCCAGACAAAAAAGAAGTGACAAAAGTTTGGTTATGTTAAGAAGTGACAAAATCCGTGGACTTCTGCAACGATGAACCCACTGCCATACGTGAGTCATGGACGGGCTTTTTACGTAATACATGCGGACGCATTTCTTATTTTCATGAGGCCAGGGCAAAATAAGATTGGGACTGAATGAGAAGAATCGCAAGATTGCGAAACAGTTGGACCTTTAAATTAGACCTGCTTCTGTCTCCGCTTCAGGAACGCATGAAACGCTCATGTAATGATGTTCACTGTCGGTCCACGTGCTGTACCTTTCGATAAAAGGCTTTTAGCTGCCATTCATTCCAATCTGTCTGTATGCATTCCAGTTTCTGTTTCTTCATCCCAGTCATCTGTTTGTTGTCAGTAAACACTTCTATACTACTGCCACGTCTTTCAATGCCCTACGTGTAAACATTGATTACGTTTGTTCCTGCTCTAGTCGCTCATGCGTGAGACTCAACCTACGCAACTTCCGGTTCTTTGTTTTTTGCAGAAACGTCCAGAAAACGATGAGTCTTACGTCAGACGCCATCCCCCCGATTCCATGCATGGGAATTGGGTCTTTGACGGTATGTGGCTGTGACTGTTTCATAATTCCTGTCTTGGCTCAAACTCATTTTAATGCTTTTTTCTCCGCAGATGACGAATGTTAACATCTTGATGTAATGCAAATGACCGTTGCACTTATTCAGAATGCGTTATCATCTATTGAATTATTACCATCTGGTCACTGCGGAACGCCATGTTTCTGAACACCACTGCACTTATCATATCCTTATGCACTGTCATTCGCGAGGCGTCCTCCCGACTGGCCTGGAAGGTCATGCGGCGTCTGTCGGCCATTCATCGAGTCATATACACTCTGCTGGTTCATTAGCTTTTTGTCGGATTTATTTGCAGCCATCCTCATTTTAAGCCTGTACACTTCTTACTTCNAAACGCAAACGTGCAAAAAGTTCTCTCAAAGCTGAAACCTGTTCTTGCTTGANACNGTCAGTTGTGTTACCAGTCCCAACTTTTCATATGATAAATAATTTGTAGCGTGTGTGGTTCCGGTTAAGTTGAATTATTTCTCTCATTGCGGCGTGGTGTATGAACTTGAACAGTTTCCTGTAACTGCTTGAGACACTGCCTTTTTCTAAAGTTTGTTATCCAGTGACTGGTAAGAAGAAAATCCTGGGCGAAGCGAAAACCCCAAACACATACGTAATTTTATGAAAGAAGTTCGAAATCACTGCAGGGGGGCCCACTGTCCAATACTCAGAAAAAACTTGAGAAATTATGTGAATCTGGATGTGGACGGCCTTGCTAAAACCCGAAATCACCGGAAAATACTCCGAAATAAACAACCTACTGAAAAAAAAACCAAAAAACAACCTACTGAAAGCCGAAAGACAAGCCATGTGGGGGCCCGATTTTTACATTTAGCTTGCCGGGTGAAGGGGCAATTCGGCCCCCCTGTCCCCCGTCAGTTGCGCCGCTGGTGATTGCCATTGAAACGTCACAAAATGAGACGAGCAGAACTTGACGTTGAACTATAATTGTGAAGATTGTTAACGGATACTTTTCTCCTATTCTTAACAATTTCCGAAGTTATTTGTATACCAACTGGTTTGTCGTGATTACTTGCATTTTCAGCTGTTAGCATTTTGCTCTTGTTGCATTCACGAACGTCTGGAGAGCTTTTCAAATGTGTTGAGAAAGTACATTGAATTACGTTTGATGCACAGGTTTGGTCTGTGACCAAACAATTGATTGCTGAGGTTTCTGTAACCAAACAATCGATTGCCAAGGTTCGTGTTGTGACCAAACAATCGATCGCTGACTGTCCTCATCTTGCGTCCGTTTGGACCGATAAAAAAACATACGCTGTTATTGTTGAATTGTGCAAAAGAGTGCGCTTGTGTTTGAAAAAGTGGGTAGATGTGCTTGTTTTCCGGTGGTAAGAAAGAAAACCAAACTGCTTCACCGACTGCAGTCATCGCAATAAGTGTTTCCACTGATTTGAAAATGTTATTCGCTTGAGAAAAAAATTGAGAAATGATTGTCAATCCTGATGTGGATGCGAATGTCTCGTCGAATAGCAGTTGATCAAAGAAGGTATGCGGCTGGGATGGCGGACACCCAGGGATGACAGTTTGAAACTTGCCAAGCCACACAAGAATTTAGAATGCGCTTAAAGTACGCAAGAAAATTTTCATTTTTTACTATGCGACTGTTAGCATACATGTGCAGCTACTGGGGGGACCGAACGGATACGGGCTTGTGTGAACAGTTATGATCAATCCTCCTGAACTGCCAATTAATGACGAAGCTCGAAATGATGCAAACGTCGCAAGCACAGGTGTGCGGCTCCATTAGCGCGCACCCAGGATTGCTACATCAAAAAACGAAACTGGAAGCTAGAGATGCATCAAAAAGTCAAATAAATCAAGCAAGTTGAAATAGGACAATTTTGAAACTTGTCGCTGAAGATCAATCAAACGTCCATATATCTTTCAAGCTTTTTTTGTGATTTTCCCTTGATCGCTCGATCTGGAACAAGTCACGTCGCTGTCTGTTTGATTGGGTGTGCGCCGCACACATAGATTATAAGTCCCTGGTATTGAAGAATACGAGAATTACTGGCATTTGAATTCGTAAAAACTAGTGTTGACAAAAAACAAGTTCAGAAAAATTAAACCCATGCACGATAATGCGTTAGCAGCTTTACAATAGGGAAAAATGTCCAGTTACAGCTTTTTACTTTTTGTAATTTCATTCTTTTGATCACCCTCTGCCTTGGATGCCTAGGGACATCGCCCCGTTCCCCCATCTCTCTGCAAATCACTGCTAGTGCCTCTACAATACCATTTTCAATGCTCATCAGGCGGAGACGACTGAGCCGCTGTTGACCCATGCAACTTGGAACCTCGTATTTTATTCTTTTTAGTTTTGAAAAGGATCCCTCCCCACCGCAGTTTGATATTTCCATGGACAGATAAATGCGAGCTGCGATGTGAACGTTTGGGAAGCTAATACATGAAACCTTCAGGAATGCAAGTGTGATTAAATCCACTAATGCGACCACCCCGACGCCGCTATCACGACCAATTCAGTGCCGTCCAGTGGGTGGTCGTGCTAGCGGGGTCCCACTCCATAGACTACATATATCCAAATGACAGTTTTTGGGTAAATAAAATTTTCTTTAAAAATTATTTTCAGAAAAATCAGCTTTCCATGTCAGATTCCAGGCCAAAATACAAAAAAAGCTTAACCGTGAAGTTAGCCCAACCAAAATTTAACCTAACCTAACCTTACCTCTCATAATAGCCCAGTTTGATATGTTCTAAATTTCTACGGTTAAAATAGTATTTCTACTTACTGTACTTTCGTATTTCAGTCTTTCTATTGAATGTTACTGAATTGTCATACTTGGACTATCCTTCCGAATTTTATAGTCAATAAATTTTGTCGTTTTGCATGCCTCTTCGTACATGTAGTCCTATTTAGCAGATACTAAACCTAAACGTTCAGAAATTTAATAATTTTAATTGAATTGCATTCCATGTTAATATTATAATAATGTAATGGGAATCCATAGGTGGATCCAGGAGGTGCTAAGGGGGCTGAAGCCCTCCCTAAATTTTTTCAGATACGTTTTTTCATCGATGGTTCCCGACACAGAAACGTCCATTGGGATGACTTTTTGTATAGCCTTTAAACCATTTCTTGCACAGGGGTAGAGGCGAAAATATTAAATGCAAAGCTTATTTTGCTGAATTTGGGCAGTCCGAATGTGTTTATTTCACTACAAATGAAACTTCTAATAAAGACGCTTTTACATGAAAAATATGGTCCCAATGTTATATAAATACGTAAGTGTTTAGATAAAGTATTTACATTACATATAGGTTATATAAACCGCACGTACATAAGTGTAGCCAGGGGGGCAGGGGCCATGGCCTCTCCAAATTTTTTGAATATCTAGTCATTTTGTGCTTTAAGAGGCAGTATCTCAAACAAATACTGTTGCTCGCCTTAAAATCAAACATTTTGACCCATGAAAAATTTTTGTCTGGCCATGCCACTGTGCACGTAAGCATTTAAAGTCTTGTTTCATTTGGGTAAGATTAGGCTTCTTGTGGACAAAAGATGAATAAGCAGCAGACTCAGAACCGTGGCCAGAAAGTTTTTAGAAGGGGGGCTTTGCGTTTGTGCGGAGGGCTTGACATTCTAAAGATTGACAAAAACTCCAGTGGTTAACAGTGTTTCATGTTTCAATTTTTGGGGGCTTGGAGCTCTGTTTGGGCGGGCTAAGCCCCACCCCTGTGGCGACGGGACTGAGCAGACTGTGGACAAAAGTTGAATAAGTTGCAGATCATACTAATTTTTCCTACAAGCTTTCATGAATGAGTATAGCTCACGGTAAGCGAAGGCATTATAATTACGCTGCAAAGAAATGATAATGCAGCTAACTCATAGGCGGATCCAGGATTTTTTTAGGGGGGTCTCAAGGACGAGTTCATCCGGATGTGTACTGACTGCATGGCAGTGAAGATCCAACTGCTTAGGTAACTTTTTTTAACAAACATGGTTAATAACCATACACAATTTGGCTAAATCACTTTCTCGCCATTACCCGACGGTTCTGGAGCAGAAGCAGCCTTCAAAAGAATTTAGAAATTATTCTCAAACTTATCTAACATTAAAAAGTAAATTTGTTGATGTTGAAAAAGTTTTATTAGTTGCAAAACAAGCACAGGTCCACGCCGAAAACGCGCGCGGGGCAGGCATAGCAGTGACACAAATCTACACGAAGAAACCTGAAACGCTGCCAGTAACCTTATGCTGGCAGTCTGTGCAAGACCCATGACGTATTGTGTTCCAAAATGGCAGATGTTCATGGACTAGAAGTTCATGATAATCAGACTTGAAAATTTTTTTATTTTCGGAAAAAAAACGTAACCAAGGGGGAAGGGGGGCACAAATTTCGCGGGCGCCGAATCATTGTGGGAGGCCAAAAAGGCACAACAATGTCACAAGTACTTTTTTCAAAACAGTACATTTGTTTCCGAAAGACCTCAGGTTCGAACATGGTGGCGCCAAACTTGTTTCTTGCCCAAGGCGCTAACCATTTGAACATAGAAAATAACTTGAAGGTCGAAAAAAGGTATACTATTTCGAAAACAAGCACAACTTTCCCTCCCCCCAAAAAACGCTTGGGGTACGAGTAGAGACAAACATACCAAAAAACTCGAAAGCAATACTTATGCTGGCACTTTGCCCTGGAAGGTGTTTATTGCATCACAAGGGCATTGAAAATGATCAGACAAATATCTTTCCACGTCACAGCGGGAAAAGTGAAGTTTGCAGTGAGTCAATGACCAAATTCTCATCCATTTAATTTTTTGTACGAAACGCGACTATATAAATAAAATTTTAGAAATACTGTACAGAAGGTTGAAAAAAAATATTAGAGACAGCAGAATGTTGGTCGATAAAAAAAGCATCTGATTTCGTGCTGAGCTGAACTTTTGTCTAAAAATTTCTGCTGGCAGGCAGGGATGTATTGCTGAAAAAGAGGTGTGGGAACGGCGTACCCACAGGAACGACGTTCCCACACCAAACATAAACGAAGACTGATTCGCCTACAAGAATTTCTACGCTGGATCTTCCTGTTTCACTATAGTGCTACGGTACTATACACGAGATAACTTGTCATTTACTCATTTACGCTCCTCCAGGCGATACACGTAAAAATTTAAATGAAAAATCTACATCTTCAAGTAACGTACGAGTGCAAAAAGGTGTGGGAACGCCATTCCCACGCGTCCCAGCCCACTACACCCCTGCTGGCAGGTCTGGTGCTAATCGGTAGTCATCTTTAGCATAGCCTACAGCTAATCTAGCGCGCT
>JGI24158J21664_10006244_pt1 | contig 15689 bp, 11 predicted proteins | sample Ectturendosymbi3_FD_21664 | JGI IMG/M metagenome (IMG submission 21664)
CAAATTACTGCCAAAATTTGGCCATACAGTCATTATTTTTTTCATGCGCTGTTTGACACTTGGGTCGCGAAGTATTCACCAAGCTCAGATTTGGGTCGCGCTCAAAAAAGTTTGGGAACCTCTGGGCTAAAATATAACATTTACCTCAGTTTGCGGACACATTTTATACTTGCGTATGAATAATAGTAGGCCTAATGCTTGTGCAAAAATAATTATAAATTTTTAATTTGTGTGAGTCTGAAAAGCAGTCCAGTGCACTTGCAAAACGTNATGGAATATTTTCAAAGGTTTGAAACATTTTAAGGAACGCAAAAGCCACTGCAGTAACTCGAGGCCATTTTGTCCATAACTCGCCNACTGATCCCCTTAAAGAGTTCATGGAGACATTGTATGTTGCAGAAATTGGTGTATTTCCTGGTTAAAAAAGGCAGGTACCCTTTGCAATTCAAATTGTGCATGGTAGTGTCACGTCACCAGGACGTGCTAATGATGTCATTATGATCAGTGAAAAGGTTTCACAGGCCAACTCACCCGTTCTTTTAACACATGAAATACACGCAAATATGCGACTTATGTAGTCTGTATTCACTCTATGGCGGATTCGGTGGGCGAATTATGGCCGAAATTGCCACAGAAGCCTACAATTTTAGGCTCTACCGGTCCTGTGGTTAAAGTGCAAAAATGCTGTGATTGATAAAATACTGCATTTACCGTTTAAACTATCATTGCTCTGCAAGTATTGCACATCTTGAGAAAGTTATTATTTTAATCATTCACAAACAAAACCGAACTTATCACAGACAATACAGGCAGAAAACTATGACGAGGCAAAAGACATCTAACCCAGTTAGTTTAGGAAATTTACCTCATCAAAAAGTTTGTTTTAAGAAAGATCTGAAACTTGATATAAATTTCTAAGAACTAATTCAGGATTCAAGTTGTGTTTAGAGTTTAGTAGCACATTTCGAAATTGGTAGCATTTATATTTAAGGGTTTTTCTGAGAATGCGAAATCTTGGAATAACACGATAATGCGGGTTAGGATCAAACGATATTCAGGTACGAGTCGTGCGATCTTCGGTGCGTATTAAGGCAGGTTTACACAGAGTTGCGGATTTACACACAGAGCTGAGTATAAAAGATATCTAGTTGATTTTTTCCGGATTTCCAGCTGGGGCAGGAAGATTTTAACGCACTGGTCAACTTAGACTCAACACGTTTCAGCTACCTTGGTTTTACGACAAAGGTTGTAGACCAAAACAAAAGCATGAAATTGTTATCTATAAGTGCAATTCTTCGGCTTTTATATTTTTATTTTTTCCTTGAATAAGTACTTAACCCAATACGTTTGTCTTAGTAGTAGAACATTGTAGGTGAGCTGATGGTTTGTTCCCTAAAATTTGCATGAAATCATTGTCGGCCTATACGTTCCTTTGCATTGGCCTACGCTTTTACAGAAGATTTTACGCATTGGCTCAAAACGATACACAATTGTCCAGGCAATAACCACGTTTTTTGGAATTTTGTTATCTAGCGCAATAATTGTGGAAATGGTATAAAAATGAGTTAGTCGGAATGCCATAAATCTCATGGAAACAATGGCTCAAAATGTGATAAAATATAAATTCGTTTTGTAATATATAACAATCAATGACGTTTCTGCCATGCCAAAAGTCAAATCACGGTGTAAGCGAATAGGAAATATCGAGAGGTCTTAATAATGTTTTTTTACACACAATTACGATTATCTGCGGTGTACTGCGACTAAGCTATTAGCTGCAACAAATAATTACCTCCTGCCCCATCCACCTTCACAAAAACGTTCCTGTGTATACATTAACCTACATGTAGTCTCGCGTTTTCATGATTTTTTCAATGCACAAAACAAGCCGAGAGAATGAGCCCACTTGCAAGGTTCGACTTACACTGGCATGAAGCGTTGCATGATGTCCATGGAATCCACTGACTCCATCCACAATCATTCCTTGGATTGCAGTTTTTCTTGTCACAGACAATGCGACCCATAGAACATGAGCAAGAAGCCCTGGATTTGAAAAACTAATGGAATAAAGCTTGGCTTCGAAAGACAGTCTGAATCAGTAAGAGACAATGTAACTATTTTGCAGAGTACGTCTACGCGCCGTAGGCACATTCTCTAGCTATTATTGACAACCCGTGCGCGTTGCGTTATAGACCTTTTCGTCCCACGCTTTAAGCAATTTTCTCGACCTTCTACCGTGTTTGGAAACATATGACCAAAAACAATAAATCTCTACACAGCTTATTTGACCAAATTATTTTACTGCATTCTTGTTTTCTAAATTTGTCCCTTCTGCAGCTTTACTGCTTCTCATTTCGTTAGCCTCTCACAGCATGTTTTTTGCTGGTGGAAAAATGCCATCTTTTTGGAATTTCCGGCCGCATTTGGTGTAAGATCGTCATGGTTATAAAACCTATTGAGTGTCACGTTTTTGTACTCTGGGATTACAGTTCGCTGTCACTGAAGTAAAAACGAAAGTACTGCAAGCATATCAATCACCAATAAAAAATTGATAAAATTAAATCACCATTATTTTCCGTGCTTTTAATTTTTTAGCAAACTCTGTAAAAGATGAAGCTTTCAAAGAATATTTTTCAAATATTTCCTCCAGAATCTCAAGAAAAGGTATATTTCAACTACAATTAAATATGACAATCATTATCATAAATGGCCGTTTTACGTCAAAGATGGATCACCTGCAATGACCTTCCTTGTGAGAGGTCAGCAACGACCTCCACGAAGCTCCTGCATTCCAGTGTTTCCCATTCTCGTCGACACATTCGCATAATTGAGGCGCGACGCAATTTCCTGCACTTTCCTCTCCGCGCTGAAGTAGCTTCGAGCTTTCGCAAACGCAAACTGGTGTGCAGCTGTTTGGGTCGCATGGGACGGCGTGGCTCACTTTTCAACGTCACCGCAAAGATGAATGTTAGGCCCGTATTTGAAGCAGTTTACTCAGAAGCGGTTAAAATCTCAGATATAATCAAGGTTTGAATAAAAACAACATAATGGTTTCTAAAGCAGACTCGTCAGACCCAAGACAATTCAATTAAAATGATTAATCATTCTGTANACATTTACGTTTCCTACACACATCACTTCAACACAAGGTAACAGTTTTTTTCCCAAAACATATACTAATTTCAGCAAAACATCGTTCATTTGTTTATAAAAACAATGAACTTTAGAAAAGTCAGTCTGAAAGAGATCAATGACTGTCGATGTACAGAGCCTCATCACCTGTTTCCAACTCGGCACACGACCGAGGAGATCGACGGTGCGATCCGTCTTTATCGACTTTGCATTTCAGGCAGTTTCTCCGTAAAATCATTCCTGCCGGGCAGGGGGAGCCTGCTGCGAGGTTGGGACAGGGGGGCAAATCGCAAGTTCGGCTCTGGTTGGGAAAACCTGCACGTATCAAAAATAATAACGAAGCGTGAAAGCAAAGAATATTTTGAGTCGCGCGTTGGTCTCTTCAGTACTTGTTTGTGCGGGATGTCCATGCAAAGCTTGCACTCCTACTCAAAGCTTACCGAATGCTTTGGAAAGACAACAGAGAAAACTTGCTCATTAAAAATGGCGGTTCATTTACTCCTGCCTCTAAATCAGGCCAAAAACACACAGCGTGGTCTATAGTTGGTGGCGTGAATCGTACAAGATTATACATGGCGTCATGGACTCAAACGTTCTGATTGGAGATACGCAGAAAGTTTTGCTGAACAATAACCATATAACCACAATAACCAATAACCATAATAACCATATAACCAGAGCATTATCTTGACCCATTGAGCAAAAAAAGCTCAAGAGCAAAACTGATCGAACCAAAGCAATCAGTTTCGAGCCTGAGAGGCATGCTTTGTACGACGCCAGTAAGACGTTTTGCCAACTTTAATCTTGGGTCCGTTTGGTCGATGTTGTTGGTCAAGTTCCTTATTGTGATGTCATCACGGGCATAAAAGCTATCACCATCTATACCCACAGAAGTTTTTAATAAGCTTTTTTCACGACAACAAAATATGGCAATAAATGAAATGACCATCAGAGATATAATGATCGACAACCTGAGCATTTACGATGTTGGTTCGTGAAAGCCATTAGAATTCCAACGCAAATCCTGCTTCTTGATTGTGATCCTTTTCCACAGATTCCAGAGCAAGATGACCAAGCAGACCATCGATTCCCGACTATCGCGTTTGAAAACAGAGAGCAGTGTTTTCCAATGCAGTCTATCGATTCTTCAAGCTGAGGCCCAACAGGCAGAACGGTCATCGTAGCGTTGACAAAGCACCGATGAAGAGAAACTCTGAAAGGATAGTTTTTCACACGAAACGTTTTCCCTAGGAAATCCCTGATTGGATTAATTAATTATTATTGTTTTGTGGCCTCTGCATTCCAGCCAGTAATGTTAGATGGCCGATCAAGGGCTTCAAATATGCGGATTTTCATCTAGTTGATTTGAAAGACAAACGACGTAATTGCCATTTGAAAATTTTTCTCAGGCCCTGATGACGTCATCAAAATATTTATTGTTCTCCCCCCAGTCGTGAAAACATAAAAATAAGTTCAAACCCAAAAGTGCCCGGTGTCAAGCGGAATTTCTGACTTGCGAAATTTCTGACTTCACGCCATGTGCGCATGCACAGAGTAATATTCTACATCAAATACCCTGAGAAAACTGATGGTTAGGATATAGGGTTTGGTGTTTGAGTACGTGTGTCTGGTTAGGGTTAGAATAAGAAAAATAATTGAGGTATAAAAATAAGTCCAATATTTTTCAGTGCTTATAGGCTAGTTGTTCCGGTACTATAGCTTGTTGTGGGTATCTGACATCTAACCAAAATGTTTTAATTTACACAACACACATCAAAAAAACTAATCGCTTAGCCTTATTGCTTTACGCTGAGAAGCAAAATAACTGACAAACACTAATAGGTCAGAAATTTCGCTTGACACCGGATTTTTGTAATAGAAGCACTGAGACTTTCTGCTCCTTTATAGGGTTCGATTAGCTCTCTAGCTATATCGGCCGGCAGTTATAACTGGACAAACAGATCCACTATAGTGGCTTTACTATTCAGAGTTAACGATAATAGTGTTTTGTTATACAATAGCTCATTGTGCACCTTTGCCCTTTTTTTCAATTAACAGCACTTATATAAGTCACTTATGAATGATTTAGATCACGGATAACTGATCACAATAAGCACCTATCACACATCTACCAACTAGTAAAGACCTGTCGAAAAATGTAACCCTAATTTGCTTCACAGATGCCTTGAGCCCCACAGGGCCATTGGTACGAAATCCATTACATCAAGGGTTCTAAACCTGGGTTTCGTGAACCCCTCGGAGGTCCCATGAATGTGTCCTAGGCGGTCTGTAATTCACAATTCAATTAAGGTAACCCGCTTGTTTTTATCCGCCCTTCCGGGACATTAGTCAGCTTAAATCGGACTACAACTGTAGTCTGACATGTTCATGTTGCACGTCGACTTACGTTTTTTAACTGATTTTGGTGACGGCAATTGGCGGCAGGCCGAAGCCTGAAATTCGCTTCCTGCCAGGGGGGTTGAGGTGCTCATGTTAAGAAGCGGCCAGACCTAATTCTCAATAATTGAAAAAACGTTGACAAAACGAAAGGGTTCTAAGCGGTTTTGAGTGTATCAAAGGAGCCCGCAGTGACAAAAAGTTTGAGAACCACTGCTTTACATTAACACTGTATGATCTGGAAATTGGCGAAAAAGTTCCCGAAAAGAGTAATGCAAGATTATTCACCTCAGTGCCTAATCCTTTGGATTGCTCTTATTATCTAATCCAGAATGTGAACGAACCGATCCAAAAAGATACGACCCTGATAACGTTCTTATAGCTACAAATAAAAACTGTAGATAAAAGACACAACTTGGAACGTCAGCTAAAATATCCCGGAATAATAATCCACTGGTTGACTACGAAGTGCACTCTACTAATCATTTGCGGTTTTTGTAGCATTGGCTTTATGAAAATCAACAATTACAACACTAATCTCAACACTAACTCTAACCTCAGTCCGTCTTCAACACAGGTCCTGGTTCTCGTACGTTTTCCTGAACCACAGGATGAGCTACAGCTGCTCCACTTGGTCCAGGACAACACAAGTTGACACGGAAGGCTAAAAATGTTCGAATCAATCCAGCAGCATATCGAGTTTTTGTTACTCAAATAACTATGCGCCGGACAATTTCTTTTTCTTTTTTCAGTGTTTTGCTTAGAAACCGACCAAAAACGAAAAAAATATACTCTATTTATCTACAGTCATCAAACACTTCGACTTTTCAAATGTTTGTCATACAACACTCGACTTGCTCACAAAACGCTACACATGAATGAAACAAAATGCATATGATAAAAGGTATGCTCAAGTTGTGATGCAAATGATACATCCCAATATTAACGCAATTCAGATTTTTAAGAGGATTTTAAGGTTATACATCTGCGTGTTATTTCCTGGTAAAGTTCGTTAGCGACATCAGCTGGTAAAGCACGCCAGCGATTATTTTTCATTATTTTGTTGGGTTCGATTGGACGCTTGAGTTCTATTTATTAACGTCTTGGGTTCCATGTACTGGACGTGTGGCCTGGTGGTTAGAGCGCTCGCTTCATGTTTAGTAGGTCGTTGTTCGACGTGGTTCGTATCTCGCCTGGTCGTGCCAAGACCTTAATAATTGGAACTTGCTTTAATAATTAATAATTGGAACTTGCTTCAGTCTGGCAAAGCGCTCGGCATAATGACTGTAGCAGGGAAACTCTCCAATGACTGTAGCAGGGAAACTCTCCAATGCGGATGCAATCTTTGTCGGAGTCCGGTCGTGTTGCATCCTGCCTTCCCATCGGAACCAAGCGTGTGCTGTTGAGAAACGGGCGATCTCTTCAACACCCTAAAAAATCTCTGAAATCTCTGCCCGGGCGATTGTCGATGCCACTGGAAGGACAATTCTTGTGTTGTGCATTGTCTGTACTCGCAATTGCGTTGTATAAGAACTTCCCGCAAAATGTTCTCGCATGGGCCATGTATGATTCGTCGCAATGTGTTAGGAAAATATCGAAATATTTAGCTAAACTAAATATACCGCCAGCAGATAAAGTAGTTCTTTTCTAATGTTATCACCTTTTACTGAAAACCTAAGACGAAGCCGAGCGTGTAAAACACAAACTTGCTTGCCTATTTTCACATTGCTTCATTTCAATTAAATCCTCAGGATTGCATTGATGCTCTTTGCGGCACGCTCGAAATCGTTTGCTCAGGCTCCGCCCGCATGTTTTCAGGCAGCCACTCCACTGCTGCCACGCATGCATCGAACAAGACACGTGATCGTTGCATGAGCTTGACTGCAAAGAAAAATTTCAGGCATGCAAAGTCACGACGTGTTGAAGGTAAGTTGGGAACGCCGTTCCCTGCAACTAAACGTTAACAGCCTCCCATTGTCGATTTTCTGTGACACACAAATTAACGTCTGTTGTTCTTTCAATTGACAAATATCAGCTGGACTAGAGCAAAGTTTATTTTTCTGATGTGGCAATCCACCCCCGTTTTTTGGCACTACACCACTGGCCATATTTGGTCGTTTGCATGTGTGAACGAACTTGACGCTTACCTTGAGTTGACTTTCTTCGCATGAGTGGGCATCTGATTGACAGACGCGATTTCTTTGCTGTTTACCTGAACCGCATGCAGCTGAAAGGAAAGCATTGGGTTGTCGAGCTTCCAATAGCAGGATTAAAGTGTAAGTCTTGAACGGGTTAAAAATAATGCCAAATCTAGCCTTGGATCTATGAGCAAAAGTTACTGAAATTAGTAAACTATCTTGAAAGCATACACTCATGGTATTTGAAATCAGTAAACTATATTGAAAGAAAATACCCATGGTATGTGATATTAGTAAACTACGTTGAAAACAAATACTGAAAGATTTCGTTCGGAAACACTTCTCCCTCGTTGCAGATTTCCTTCAAACAAACCAGTTGCTTTTTCTGCGCCGTTCGTAATCTCGTTCAGTGGGAAAAGGCGTTGTTGGCTGCATGCTGCTGTTCACTGCGAGGCTTGGTAAAAGGATACCTCTTTTTGGGCTCTTAAAAAAATTGGTACTCATTGCTTATCTTTACTTGTCTGGCCTGTTTGGCTTGTGTGCTGTGTGCTGTAGGTCCACAGTGGTTTAATGGTGAGTTTGCTCTGTCTCTTGCATTAATAAATTTCTCCTCATTTCTTTAAATTGTTACTTACAATGTAGAGCACGCCAGAACCACTGCTTGTCTTACAGTTATATCAGATCAAGAAAATGTTGCTTTGTTTTCCACGATACCCCACGTTAAAACATCCTCATGAGTGAAAGGTAGGGGTCAGCAACGATTAAAACTTGGTTTGTTGCAATAAGTTGTGTTTTTCCTTTTTTCCTTGTTTTACCTGAAAGCAATGTGCAATTCACTCGGCCGTGACCGTCACACTGACATGAATCGCAGCCCAGCTGAAGCGTTTCACCCACACTGGCCGATGTCATTTCTGCATAACGTAAAACAGACAAATGTTAAGAATCTATGTTGAACTAACGCATGCATTTGCACCTATTTCATTAGGAAATAGTTCCGACTTCGAAATTTATCAAGCGAGTATTTTTATTGCATGAAGTGCGTTAAATATCTGACAAAACTTTTAATCCGCAAGAAAGAGAAAATAAATTATTTCAGTACAAGACGCATTTAGCTCAAAAGCCCAAAGTATACGCCAGGTGGGGGGAATTTTCTTTGAAAAGCAAACTATTGCGTATCGAGAACTTTGCGATGAAACTACGTTATGTTCACGCAGAGAGACATCTTTTGAGATAGTCTGACAAAACGTAAGCCACTTCGTTTCAGGATTAAAACATTTTTTTTCATGCGCAACATGTGCAGGAGATCAAAATGCTTTGCAATGTTTTTACAAGCACAATCAAACGACAGTTATACCAACCGACAAAATGTTTTCAAAGAATGAGCTGAAATATTACAAAACAGCATTGGATCGCCGCGGTTTGGAGATACTGTGTATTGCATTTGCTTCAAGATAAAAAATCACCTTAGTAGAATATTTAAAACACAGGAAAAGAGATCAACACGTGAAGAAAAAACAAGTTTGTAATATTAATAAAGAGGGCTGTGGAACAATTCTGTACGGGTTTTCATCGATTTGAAAAAAAAAAGCTTATTCATTTTATTTCTCAACTGTTGTTGAACCAGATGTACACCAGTTTGCTAATGCTGAGATGACGCCATTCATAAATAAAAAACGTTGACTCAGCTGAAAAATGATGCATTAACTTGGTTGGCATTGCAACGAAGGCAGGGGCATCTTTCTGGACGAATGCATTTGAATTCTCCCTCACTATTAAATAAGCTCAGAAGCTGTCCAGGAGGACAAACACATTGTGGGAAGCACATGTTCCAACGTTGTACACGTCCTGTAATGCAAACAGATTTTTAGGCAATGACACGAATTTGACTAAATCCGTAAAAATGTCACATACTTCGTGTTTGAATCAAAACATGCACGCATGCACACATGCACACACAAGAATACACACAAACAAACACACACACACATACTGCGAATACACTAATATACACACACCGATGCTTACAGTGCTGCTGAAATCAATTGACTTTGTGTGCGTCTCGAAGCACAGAAAAACCAATGGACATGTACTGACTTTTTACACGTTGATATTTGCCCAACTGTGTGAGTGCTAAACTGAGAAATGCCGTACCAGTGCCAGCAATGAGATATACATGAATCCTCTCAACACATACAAGATTAGCGTTGGTTTAAATAACCAAAGATGACCGATACCTGGCCATATGCTGTTAAAAACGTTTCTCCCTATGCTTTATCAGCAGTCCGATGGTCTTTCGCAGAGTTATTTCAACAAACAAAGCAGTGACCAAAACGTAGACACTGCAGTGTGTAGTTGGGTAGAAACTTATGTATGATGGGTTTTCATCTTTTAACTAAATATCTTTCACACAATACCACGCATCTTTCAAACGTGTTGCATAAGCCTGTTTTGGCAAGTGAGATGTGACTACAGCAAACGGTTAAATCTGCATGCAACACGTATTAGTGCATCTAACATGAAAAACAACAGAAAACAGAAATTACTAGTGACACAAAACAACCACGCCTTGAAACATCCCTGTGGAGCAGATATGCTTCGCGATTCTGCAGAAAATGTTTGTTACATGGCAACGTTTAAACAATATGAATTCTGCCTCATGATGATCACGAGTATCCTGAGAAAACGTAACATTCTGAGATAGGTACAAGTTCACACAATAACATAGCAGATGGTTACAACAGTATGTAGCTTTGCCGTTCTTGCACAAACACACATTTCTACATAAATATGTTTCCAAGCCGTCAGAAAAAACGGATAGGGGCCATGCAATCGATTGAAACTTCATGCTGTCGGAACTCTTTTTGTATGAATTTATGGATATGTGAAAACCTTACCTTTGTTGTCGAAAGATTGATGTAATGGAATAATATCGTCTTCTTCCAGTACACATTCGACCTTAGCTGAGAAGTGAAAGCAGGTCTTCGGGCATGACGCGTTAGCGCCACATGGAGAGAACACCTTACCAGCGGGACACTCAAGTCCACATTTAACAATATTCCATCTGTGAGTATTAACTCAAAATTATGAAGATCAAGTCACAAAGATTCGTTTTTAAAGAACAAGGACACAACCACGCCTCCTTTACACATGTGTGTACCTCAGAATACCTTCGTAAAACAATGAGCGTTGTGAGAAAATCCAAAACATGCCTAGGACAGGTATAGGATCATGAATTTGCACAATGACCAGTATTGATCACATTTTCCATGCATTAGTAGTTAATCCAGGAAAAAAGGCGCGACCAATACGTTGGGGCAAGGGCTAAGCTGCAGGGTTTCTAAAGTGGATAAATATTCACAACCTGCTCATAGGTTTCCCATATCTAAACTGATTGTGTTTGACAAGCACACTCTCCCTATAGACAAAAACTATTTGATTCTCAACAGGACCCTGTCAATAGTCACCACTCTGGGTTAGAGTGGAAGTGGGAATAACGAAGGGAAAACGGTATTTCACTTTCACTAAAAATAGAAATTTCGAACGGCAGCCCGATTCCCGGTTGCAGTTCTAACTTCATGCCTAGACGTCTGTAATTACTGCATATTAGGTTGTTTCGCATTGCGGATGAAACTGCGATTAAAACATGTGGAAGAATCATTGTATCGTGATCAATTAAACCTCGACAACTTTCTGACCGCTTAGAAAATCAAACGTCTTTCGAGTTTTACTTTTATTCGGCTTTCCAACCGAACTTTTGAAATCTTTTATCGACAAATATTGATCTTTAGTGAAAAGCAACCATAGCAGAATATACCGGCAAGGTCTGATTTGTACATTCTGTTTCGGACAACCTCTGTTCCTGGGCTTCACTCGCAGTCGTTTTCTGAAGCTGTATGAAACTGAACAGGCACAATCGGACCAAGTGCCCCAACTAGTCCATGATTCATCAAGATCAGCGCATTCGCGATGGATGGGGCAAGGTGCATTTTCTATTTGAACCGGATGCGAAATATTCCCCGTAGATAAAAAGCTTCGAGGGTGGCCATTGTTTGAACAAAACGTGGAATTGTTTGTCGAATTCGTCAGTGGAGGCGGGCAAGAGCAGGAACGGATCCTGCTGCGTCGCTGCGTTCCATACGACCTGTACAAAGCTGAAGTATTTGCCATTGTTGCTTGAGTTTTTGCGCCGTGCAGCTTTAACGTCTTCATGCGTTAGCATACTAGCCGCGCATTGGCACTTGTACCTTGCCAAAGTTATTACGCGACGCGGGATTTTTCAATTAAATACAAACTTAAGTTAATTCCCACAAATTGCAAGAACTTCTTTTGCTTTGCTATACCGTGTACACGTTGACCAGTGCGACCAAGAGCACCAGGCAGGATGTGATTCACAGATGTCAATATTTTCACAGCGAATGATTCCACGTTTACACTGGCATGAACGTTTGCACGGCTCGGTGACTTCAAAAGTCTAAAAATCAAATCATTCAATGAACAACATTGGATGGAAAATGCCTAAACATTGGACAACACTTCTTTAAAATTAACATTCTAATAAAAAAACATTTCTCGACATATTGATTTCTCACTTCGTTTTCCAAGTAGTACCGTTGGGTTTCGGGATCATGACATCCACAAATACTGGGTGAAATGCAAGCAGTGAAATTGTCGGATAATATAAAACCGCTCGGGCAAAAGCAGCCGGAAGTGCAGTTTTGATCACATATCTGCAAAAAAATGGTTTATGAAACACAACAAGTCGTCTTCATGTAGCTGAGCACAGCAGTACGCAAACTAAATGAAAGGCAGTCTCCAATGCCTTTTTTCACTTTGGTATGCGAGCTAAAGTCTTGCAAATGGTAGGTACCAACATTAAAACCTTTGGCTTATTTCAAACCCATCTTTGATTACAATATTTTCATACTTTGCATCAAGATTTCAACATATTGCAGCGAAGTCTGAGTACAGCAAGTGAACTTCCGTTAGAGTGCGTCGTTGCACATGTAGGCCTAATTCACAAAGGGTAGAGCTCAGCGTAAATAGAAACGGTTTATAGAAATAACAGCGCGGCGATACTTCCAAACGAAAAGCATTTAGACGGCTGTAGCACTGCGGTAGAGCTCTCAACAACAATCTTGGGTAATCATGGAACTCAGAAAATCTTGAACTCACTGAGACAATCGCTGCATCGCTTCCTGGTCAAAAGCGTTAACCTCAACCTCCATTGCAAAGTGTAATTTTTGTGATTTGGCCTGTCACCAATCTCCACCACCTAAACCTGCCACCTATTGTTGTCAATTGTAATCACGGAAACCTGCCACCAACGGTTGTCACCCAAACCTTCCATCAATTTCCGTCGCCCAAACATAAACTGGGTTTTGCGCAACAAGAGACAAACTTAATCCAGCAGTTGCTAGATTTTGTTAGATAAAAGCAAGCTTTGTAAATATTATCAAACATGTGTTTCGGCTCAAGGGCGTAAGCAAGGGGGGGTTTGGGATTAAGCCCCCCCTCTTGAGCTTGATATTTTACAAAGACTTTGTCACCTGCGCAATGGAGTTTAGTTGTTTTCGCATACTTTTTGCTTGTTAATTTGTCGACTTAATGTAAATACCACGGAATAAATTTGAATGCACATTTCAAGGAACAGTGTAAATCGGCCAAAATGTAATAATTAGGTGTTGGTGGGAATCTGGGTTATCGTCTGCGTCCAGAAACCATTTCACCACTTTTTGCAGACCTTTCGTCCACTACGCATGTTAAGATTGTGTTCTAACAATTTTCTTTATTTTGTCTGTTAAGGCTGATCAGCGCAAGCGCAGACCGCATTGGCTACGTTACCAATTTCAGTACCATGATAGAAATGTTGCACGAGCTCAAAAAACAGCAGTTGTTAACATAGAAGGATTCATGCATTTGATAATGTCTCTGTGGGGGAAAAAAGTAGACGTTTGCTGGACTTCTATACATAACAAAAAATTGATAGTTTTCTTGCGTTCGTACTTTATGCGCACTCTCAAGTCTTGTGTAGTTTAGCACGATTCGATCTTGCAAACGGGGAGTGCGCCAGCCAGTCCAGCCGCACACTTTCTATGCTCGACTGCTCGTAGTCGACAAGACATCAGTGTAACCTCATTTTGCGATTGTAAATTGCTCTAACGCAGTGATGAGTGGTGTGTTTTACTCCGGTGTTTTAACGCGAAGCCTGATATTTTTGCAGTTATGAACTGCTGTATCGTAGCCAGGTGTGCAACCAGCTCTTCATTTCGGGGGGGAAATTATCATGAAATTTCATTTGGTGACGTCATCGTGCTTATTCAACCGTGGTACAACTTTTTCGCAAACGGTACGGTCACAGATAAAGTTCTCTTGGTAACATTTCTGAAAATGAGAACTTTTCAGTTTTGATCAAGATGCAGACCGTACGATCAGGACAGAGTAAAAATTGGCAGCCACATACAAACACCTGGTTCCGTACTCAAGTAGTGCACTCATGCCTTTAGTGTGGCAGATGTATAGGCTACTAGTAAACCTGCCTAAGGGCCAATCTACACTGAGGAGTTGCCAGGAGTAGCCGCGTGATTCTTTGTTTNTTTTATTGCGCCCAGGAGTTGCCGCGCCGAGACGCGCACGAGCGCAGAATTACCCGACGCAACAAAATNAACAAAGAATCGTGCGCGGCTACTCCTGGCAACTCCTCAGTGTAGATTTGCCTTAACTTTTCGTCTTGTTTAAGCAAAATTGTTCTAGCCCCATTGGTCTTGCGCAGGGGTTCCCAGCCTGGGCCGCATGTACCCATAGGGGTACATTTACCTATCTGAAGTGGTACATTTATTGCACAGCTGACACAAATTAACTTTGTGAAATAAAAACGGTGTTTACCTTTATAGCTCTAAAATTCTTAAAGTTCTGTTCAAAATTCCGTGGATTTTTGTGATTTTACTCAGCCTTTTTGTCGTCATAAGAAGTTTAAGAATACATGCACATATGCCTAAATGCTGAAGAGGTACATGGTCAGAAAAAGGTTGCAAAACCCTGTTCCAGCTTATGTTTGAATTTCTATCACAAATGAAAATCCCAAACTTGAGAGATAACCTATGTCAACGGTGAGGGGATCTTTGATTGCTACCATTTCGGGCAAAACGAACAAGATGTCTTGTGTCTTTGGCGCATAACGGATCAGGTGTGTTTGGGGCAAAACGGCATTTTCTGGCATCCACGAATTGTGTGAAAGTTTTTAGAAGCAAGTTTAAGGCTATGCGTTTTCAGGGCTGGCACTGGCTGCAAACGTTAGGGTCTAGCAAAACGTCATTTGGAGCCAAAGTGGTGTAGTATTGTAGGTAGGTGCGATCAACACTTGACTAGTACTTATATGACACTTTACTAAGCCCTTTTTGCCAAGCCGTGGTACTGGTACCAACCCAGGAAAACACAAAACGTGAAACAGACCCTACGCGCTAAATTTTGTTAAAAACTATCAGGTTTCGAACAGAAAATGCAATTAAGCAACGATTTTAAAGAAATGTACTAAGTCAGGGTTGGGCAAATAGCAGCCCGCGAACCACGCGTGGCCGGCCACAGCGTTTACAGTGGCCTGCGGAATCATTTAAGACAATCTTCAAATTAGAAATATCCTCCAACTCCCCACAGTAACGTTCGTGCTGAGGCTAACTTGAACTAAGAATTGCTTCAATTGCCATTAGAAGGTACGGTCCTCCGCTATACGTGACCTTTTCAGAGTGGCCCATGAGCTAAATTAATTGCCCACCCCTATACTACGTTACTAATGGTGATCCGTTTTGCCCCTAACAAAATAAATTAAAAGGCTGTAGAAGAACAAGCGGTTTGACGTGGCCACAAAGTTTTTTTAATAACACCCAAAATGTCAAGATTTCTCTTATCACTTCAATGGTTTGCACCATTGAAACTTCAACAGTTCAACAGTACCCTAATGTCATAAAGTTTCATGAGTCCAAACACTCAGAAAAAGTGGTACACGAACAAAAGGATAAAAATGCCTTA
>JGI24158J21664_10006245_pt1 | contig 15688 bp, 9 predicted proteins | sample Ectturendosymbi3_FD_21664 | JGI IMG/M metagenome (IMG submission 21664)
CTGAAGATGTGTAATACACGAAACTAGTTTCCTTACGCAATAAATTGCGATAGATTTGCTTGGTGTGGGTCACTGTTGTGGCTTTACAAATATTGCTAATTTTTTTGAGTCAGACTCATGTATACACTCAATATGGAAAACGTGCAATTTCATTAACATTGTTACAATGCGTCGAAACTTCTGTGCCCACATTTTTTGGGAGTTTGTCCAAATTTTCGACAAATCAAAATTTTTGGTGGTGCGCTTTCACCCCCTGTACCGCCAGCTCCTTACATCACTGAGTAACGCTGTACGTTCTCTCTTTCGAAGACTTTATATGAAGCCGAGAAGTCCGACTTTTTTGCTGACATTCGTTACTGCCTCGCTCCAAACAATAATCAAGCATGCCAGTGTCAAATCTTTATTGGTCAGAGCCAAAGGTCTGTACAAAAAGCATCCTCATTTCAAACCGATGCACCGTCTGCATGCTGGGCCAGAATTTCTTTCATTTTTTCAGTAACGTTTTCACAAATGTGGCTGTATGAATCATCGATTCAGTACTGTTTGACTCAGTTACATCTGTGCATGGTTCTGTTAACTACTACTTGCACACTGTTGCTGTTCTTCAAGTCCGACTTTGGTAGTACTGACATCAACTTGGTTATCCTGCGAATCTCAGCAAGAACCTCCATCTGCTGCTTCTCTTGCTTTGTTTTATGTTTTACGAATCCTGACGCATGTTTTCTCCCAATATTTCTCCTATTGCTTGGCCCAAACCACTAATGACAGCCTTTATCCCGTACCTCGGTTATGTTCGACAATTCTACTACTAGTAGCTTGCAATTAGCTAAAACCCAGCAACAAGAATGAATTCATTCTGAAATGCTAAGCAGTTAGAATTCAACCATTCCGAAAACCTCAAACTTAAAGTATAAGTTATTAGCTAATTACTGTGATGCAAGAAACATGTAAAAGTAGTGAAAAATGCTTCAATATCTCACGTACTGATTGTCACAGGGATTTTTACAAGTTTTGACACTCAAGTAGGACCCGCGAAAACAACAGTTTTTTGTCGGATTCCAGTGATCTAAATCTCAGAATTAAACATTTCAGAAAATATGGCTCTTTCTGCGGCCCTGCTGCCAAATTATGATGGACTTGTGCAACTTTAGTGAATAGCACCGTTTTTAGAGTGCTAAATGTTTTCTTTTCACGGACTTTTCATTTGAATCAAAATTGGAAATCGCGCTTTTTTTTGAAAAGTTTAAGAGAATGTATAGCATCAGCTAAATATCTTCATGAACACCGTAAGTGCTGCTATACTCCTTATCACGTTGCAGCTTTTTGTTTCAGAGTTCATTAAGGATTGGATGGCATTGCACAAATCATCGGTGTTGTACGCCACCAGCGTACAAAAAAATTTGAAGCATTTCAATCTTTCAACTGCAAACATGACATGACAGGAAATAACCAGCCAAGTCGGGTGCTGGAAGAAAACTTTCAGGGTGTGATCGCAGCGTCCAATAAAACCCCATACTTCGTATTTTAACAAACGTTATTGGCTATTTGACTTGGTGGAGATAAAACTGGTGTCTCTCATCGTTTGTTGTAGCAATGCAGGTTATTCACTTTGAAGCACATATGGGGTTCTTGACATTTCACATTGGAAATGTGGTCAAAAAGGTGACCGTTTAGCACTAAAATAAAACATGTTTTTATTTATAATTGTTGCCCTATGTGAAAAAGTCTTTTAAAGACAGTATCAATTTGCACTTAAGTACATCTCAGTTCATGGATGATTTGAAAGCTTAATTGTTGGAAATTTGTGAATTTCGTAAACAACCAGCGATAGCATTTCTCGATCATTCGTTAAAACATAGAGGGGTTAAACAAAGAGGATTAAAGTTGTGGGTTAGAGTTGTTCCTCTCTTTCTGCCTCCATTACTGATTTTGTTTCACAACGATCTGCAGATCCCTAGGAATGTGAACTCATTTGCACACAGGGGGGCAACATGGGGGGCACAATTCCCCAGGCGCCGAATCACTATGGGGGGTCGAATCACTGCGATGGGCGCCAGATGACTGCTGGGTTCCGAAAAGTCCTAATTATTTCGCAAGCACATTCTTCCGTACAGTACACTTGCTTCCGATAGACCTCAGGTTCGAACATGGGGGCGCCAAACTTGCCTCTTGCCCCGGGCGCCATCTAACCTCGTTACGCCCCAGTTTTCACAGTATCTCTTTTCTCCCCTTCTATTTGCTTTTTAACTCCAACAACAAAAANCAGGCGAGTGAAAACCTATAGTGATGATGACATGTATAAAATACCACTGNTACTGAGGCAGTGGCGGATCCAGGAGGGCAATTTACACAAGCGCAATGGCTTTCGCTAGCACAGCACGGTTGTTGATTTGCAGCTGTGCAAAATTGGCTGGTTTTGTTATAGGTTTATTTTTAATGCCTAATGGCAGCATCGAAAGGAAAGGCAGCAGTGAAAATAGGAATACAATATGGAAAACTTATAACTGACGCAAAGATTTTGGCAAACTCATAGGAAGCTTCTGCAGGCATGTATTGGACATATTTGGCAGAGTTAAACGTCGACGTATACTCAGGTCGTGCAACTGAAAATTTAAGGGAACTGTTGAACGTAACTAATATTCTTCCAAAATTGATTAGCTACATCATACTGCGCTTACTGGGAAAATCCGGCACTTTCTTGTTTTGCTTTGAAACGGTAACTGTTATCAGCGCTGGCTTTTCAATGTATATCACAAAATAGCAGGAATCTTTCAGTAAACATTTACGCTGTGATATAAAGTTGGCCTGAGATAACGAAATGGCAAACTGTATGTGGTCTGTAAAGTCCGCAGCAAATACTCAACTTGTTTGCTATTTAGCTCGGTTGAATCACAACAGATTAACAATATATCGATAAATACTTTGAATTTTTAGTAAAGTTTGTGGTGGTTTTGGTTGAAAAAGTGAGAAAAACGTTTTCAGTAAACACGTCATAAGCAAAAAATCTTGGATTAAGTGTGCAATGCAAGTTATTAGACATTGAGCTGTCGATGTCTTGCTTCTGTTGAACAGTGTCACAACTTTTTTAAAACCTGGACTGGCCGGATTGATGTTTTTTGCTTCACATCAGGACTCCACTGTCCAAGTATGTGAAGCGGTCAGGGCCGGCCCTTCCACTAGGCCAACTAGGCGGACGCAGCCTTCAAGGACCGCAGAATACAGGAAATATTGCTTAGGGCGCAGAACTGTCTTAGGCCGGCCCCGGAACAATATTAAACACTTGGTTGAATTTCTACAGTTGTTAGCGACGTTAAATTTATTAAGGGTAATGTGCTTTCAGACCAAATTTATTCCAATTCTATCATGCAATTATGAGATTGTTTTTTCAGTTTTCACGAAAGCCAGCAGAGCTACCTGAAAAGGAGAGTGATGTCATAACAACTGTTTTTTATTCATTTTTTGTTTATGAATTGTTGCTTCAGCAATAGATATGCTTTCCATGTTCCTGTAACTACGCAAGCTTTGTCTGGAAACGTTATTGCCATTTACCTATTTGCTCGACTTCTATCGTGGGACTTGAGTTGTTACTTGTCAGAAAACATAACCTGATCTCGCTACGGATAGTCAAAACACTGTCAAACACTAGCGCGGCGCATGCTGCAGGGTATATCTTTAAAATACTTTTCATGGTTATAAGAGATTGTTTGGGACATACACAATGTTTTCATTTACTACGCAGCTTGTCAAAAATTGGAGCCCATCTTTTTTGATCTGCTTCAAAACTTTTGTGAATTAACGATAAAAGGCACTTTTAAACTGTGGTTATTTCCCTTTCTGAAAGATAGCCATTTTCTTGGTCTACAAAAGGTAACCATTTTTATGTGATACACAATGATTTTAATAGAGAATCTGGAGTATTCAAACAAGTGAAGAGTGTTTGGAGCCCTCACATATAACTACCCCCAAACGCCTGGTCTGGACCCGCCACTATATACTGAGGACAAGGATGCTTGGTGATTTTCTCCGTTATCGACCGCCGCAATTTAAGGCTCACGAAGCACCGTCATTGTAAGCTTCTGGCAGGTGCACAACCCTGTCGTTGGATTCGTGCTTGTTGCGGGAAAGTAAACGTTGACACACCAGCTATCTCTTGGGTCTGATAACCCACAAGCGGTGTTCATTTCGAATACTCTTGGGCATTGGCGTCGGAATGGGGCAGGGGGGAAACTTGTCTCCTGGATTTGGAAATTTAAATTTTGCTATTAGCTTTTTAGTAGAAAAATGTTTTTCTCTTAGTTTCAGAGTTGATGAAATGAAATTTCACCACTATTTCCCCTGGAAAAACCCACTATTGTCCCCTCCTCTGGAAATAATCCTTGCGACACCCATGCTCTTGGTTTTGTCCATACCTTGCTGTAGCGACCCGGCAGCGCGTTGGCAATCGAATGAACTATTCAAACCGCAACAAGCATAAACAGGAATATTAAAATTGCCATGTGATGATGAGGAAAGGTGTTTGTAGTTTCATTAACAACATGCTGCGCTGTACATCAAGCTGTGCCGACATTTAAATACTACTTCTTAAGTAAAAGCGGGTCGTGGATAAACTTGCTTGCGAGACAGATAAGCTTATCCCGTGCAATTACTAGTGGTTATTTGGCGAATGTAAGAAACACTAGCGGTTTAGCACACTGTTTAACTTACTGCACTTGTTCTATAGCGGTAAGGTTATCAAAAAATCTGATTATCGCGGAAAGTAGTGGGCATGTGAAAAATGCTGCTTTGCGTCAACACAAACATAAGAGAACACTAGAAATCAATTTTTCCAATTTTTATTTTAGAGCATCAAATACGATGTTATCAAAATTCTAGATACAAACTAGTTTTATGCTATCTTGAAATCGATTTCGGGGATTCTACCAAATATTTCGTCATGGACAGAACGTTTTTTTGTTTAGTATTGATATTCAAAACCCATCGAGTTTACGGCTGGACGGAGTTGAACTTATGAGCGCAAATAAATTTCCTATAATAGTATTTTCTTACGCGCAAAGTGCGAGTCGACCATCAACCGGCCCAACATGTCCAATTTACATCACTAGATTTACGATTTTTACCACACTCGCATCGAGAATTGACAAGCAGTATTCGTGCACCATATTTAAACAAAGTCGCAAGGATGCAACGCGTTGAATCCATTAGCAGGCATGACGTGTAAAATGTATAAGCAGTGCTAATCTCATAAAAATAAAACGAATGCAACTGGCTGCAAATGCAGTGGAGAAAAATATAGCTTGTCCTATCTTGAGTACAGCTGTGGTGCACAATCATCATATATATATACCGCCGCCTATTTACATCAGTTTCTCAAATTTATTAGTAGTGATCAGGGTATATGAGACGGGTGTACAAGAGGTACGTCATACCTGGGTCCGGTAGGTACTGAGGTCTAGGATGCTGAAAGTACACACGCTAAGTCTTTCTGTAATCAAGCTTAAAATTACTAGTGTAAGTCAGTTGCCAGTAATGACAATTAATCCATTACTAAATCTTAGCGTAGTAGCTGTTTTATATTTATCCTGGTTACTATACAAACAAGCTATACAAGTTTCGACGAGGGCCCCAGGAAACAGGGGGGCCGGTATCGGTTTTCGTACCCCTGATAAAATTTCTCTCAGAGGCCCTGGTAGTGGTCATCATCGAGTGGCTCATGAAGCATCCATTCGAAGAAAAGGTAGCCAAGAGCGGACCCGACCGATACGCATGCCGCCAGCCAGATATTGAAGGACATGAAGATCATGATCAACCACAAGCCATTTGTGATTTGCACGATCTGAAGCAAGCTCTGCAACAAGTGCCAAGGGTTGAACATCCGACGCCTGCAACGAATGACAGCGATCGTTTAGGCACCTGGTACGTTTTGTCCGGATAAGGTCGTCTGAGAAATCCTTTTCAACAATCGCAGACTGTCAGTTGTTTCTGACACGTTTTTGATTTTAATGTTTGGAGCACTCGCAGCTAGTATTGTTTGCCTGATAAGTAATGTTAATTATTTTCGGCGGTTGCTGTTTCAGAAAATGCGCATTTTCGTAGCCAATAATTAACTTTGGCACATTCGGAAGTTTTGTTACGGTCCCTATATTAGTGCCACCATTTTGTCTTATCACATTCGTACAAATTTTTATCGTTTGCATACATTAGCAAGAGCGCTCTAAGCAAAATTTCAAAAATTGCACAAAAAGCTAATGACCGGCGCAGCCATAGGGCTAGTTTGGTGAAACTATTTAATCACGTGTGCAAACAGACCACCGCATCGTTCCTGAGAACGGCATCGTTCCTGAGAACCTGGCTGCAAATTACTATTTAAACATTTTTTATGATGACAGTCAACTAACTTTCGCTGTGTAAACTTGTAACCTCGGCGCTGGATTTGGTTACCTGGAAACTGGAATGAAACTCACCAAATTGCGAAATTCACTCGCACCAACTCATTGTCTTTTTCGAGAAAGTTATCTGATTTTTTCAGTGCCGATCAACAGTGATCAGTGATCACCAGAAACCATGGCAAAAGAAAATACTGCTCAGCCAACAAGCATTGAGTCCGCGCACGCAGCGTCGTCATCGCGAATACGTCACGGCCTGTGACCAGTAGGTCGTTGAGAAACCGCCGCACGAATACAGTTGTTTTGATGCTGTTTTTAACGTCAGCACTGAGTTGAGCAAACAGGTGTATGGAAGCCTATGGTTGTGTTAACTGTGGTGTGATCTCGATAAAAATACAGAAACACTGGCACGTGTGNACACCACCCCTTCTGGGTTCCACAAAAGGGTTTGCAATAACCCGGTGAAGCTCNGCAAGCTCTTTTGCTGCGGGTTGCCACTGATCACGGCATTACAAATTGAGNCGGCAGTGAAGGAATAAAGCAAAACCACAAAACAACTGCCTTGATTCTTTCAGCTTTTGCACGTAGTCAAGCTGAGGTGCGGAGTTGACGCAATTTATAAGGTAAGAACTTACAGGTGCTCCTTTGTTTTGCAGGAACCGCCTGCTTCTTGTTGCTTTCTCCATTTCAGAGATGCTCTCTGTGCAAAATATAATAGGTCTAAGAATCTTTTCATATCAACAGGAGGAGCTTGATCCGTAAAACATGGTGAGTCTTCGATGCTCCGTGCCTATTGTTAAAGCGGCGCGCACTTCCGTACGCATACAGTGAGCAGAGCGTCTGCTGTTCGTTCTATATTTCACAGGCATTTTTGGATTTATTTCTTTATCGGCCCTATCGAGAACGGACCGTGAAAGAGTTGACTTTTAGGGCCACGCTCGCACACTGGTCTACTCCAACCATTCGTATAATACATTGTAATAAACTAGCATTTGATTACACGCCTTTCTTCGTTTGGGTTTCTTTTCTCGGTAAGGTATGAACTTGACATAAACTTTGAAACGGAAAGAATACATCCCATCCCCAAACATTTTTTTAGAAAACGCTTCTTCAGCAGTGACTTATAGTTCAGATGCAAGAAAACACATTTCAATGCGTGACGCTGGTCTACGTCCACAAAAAAGGCTTTTAGCAGCACCAGCAAGAATCAAAAACGCGTCAAACGGTGATTTGATTTAGCACTGAAAATTTAATAGTGGCTGTCTGGTGAAAAGTTACGGGCGAGTACGTGACACTCACGGTGCGTGATTTCTTTCGTTGCAGTGAGAACAAGGGCGCACGCAAGGGGGTTGGGGTTAAAACCCCCTTGAGCTTGATATTTTACAAAAACTTTATTACCTGCGCAAAGTGGATTAATTGTGTTCGCATACTTTTTGCTTGTTAATTTGTCGCCTTAATGCCAATACTACGGAATTTACATGTAAATTTCAAGGAACATTGTAAATGGGCCTAAAAGTAATCATTAGGTTTTGATGGGAATCTGGGTTATCGTCTGCGTCCAGGAACCATCTCATCACTTTTTGCAGACCTTTCGTCCACGACGCATGTTATTGTTTAAGACTGTGTTCCGCGATGGTTCGCTTTATCCGAAACAATTGTTTTTATTTTGTCTGATCAGCGCAAGCGCTGACTGCATTGGCTACATTACCAATTTCTGTAGTATGATAGAACTATTGCACGAGCTCAAAAACAGCAGTTGTCAAAATAGAAGCATTCAGGCATTTGATAATGTCTCAGTAGGGAAAAAGGAAAACTAAAAGTTTGCTGGACTTCTATACATAACGAAATATTGAAAGTTTTCTTGCATACTTTATGCGTATTCCCAATTCTTGTGTAGTTTAGCAAGTTTCGATCTTGCAAACCGGGGTGTGCGTCAGCAAGTCCAGCCGCACACTTTCTATGCTCCACTGCTCGTATTCGAAAATACATTAGCGCAGTCTCATTTTGCAGTTGTAAATTGCTCTGACGTAGTGATGTGTGTGCTTTACTCCCTATTTTAATGCGCAGTCTGATATTTTTGCAGATATGAACTGCTGTGTCGTAGCATTGAGTTTATTTTCCTCTGATATCCTAACTTGGAGCACTGATAGTTTATATTCAGTGCAATGACACATAAAATAAGGGGTGTGCGTATACGTGTAGAAGAATATGTATATTATGTCAACAAACTTCGCCAAAACGTTGGTTTGGAAATACGAATATGATGTCAAATTGTGACGTCACAAACAGGGCACACCAAATACAAATGACCACCGTATGCCACTGAATGAAACCCCCCCCCATGAAAATTTTCTGCGTACGCCACTGGTAAGAACACTTGTTTACCAAAACGTTGCTATCCCTTTCTCTTCTCTCGACCGCGGCCTTATTTTTTGAAGTTTGCGTGGTGCAGCAGGTAGATACTTTTCTAAAGTTCGAATCAATGCGTCACGATCTCACGCAATTTTAATTCACGGAGATTACGCTCTCGATTTGCTCTAAAACGCTTTTTAAGCGTCCTCGTAAATCTCAATCAGTACAAGCGAATAACAAACTGGCCATATCGTGAAGATTTGACTCTGCGCGAAAATTTTTATTTACCGTACGCAACAGCACATGAAAAGCACGTGACGCACAGTTTTTCATATTTCGAAAACGTCATCTAATTTAACGGTGTAATGCTGGCTTTAAGTCGAAGACAGTGAGGTGTTAACCTCTCGGTTTGTGTCGCTAGGTCTGAATCCATATACGTAGACTTTTGTTGACAAACATCCATCACTGAATTTTTGCTCATATTCATATTTTAAAATCACCAATACAAGCTCTAATATATTTTGTTCAGCAATTGATCAGCAACGATTTTTAGCAGCCGTTTCCCAGCACATGGGACAATTGCAAGAAAAGCTTTTTGTGATCGACTTGATTTGTCAGTTTGTTTCTCAGTCAATTAGGTTCTCACCCAACATTTTTTGCTGTTTGAGTCCAACAATCTTATTCAAATAGATATTGTAATAAGATTTGTAGGGTTGAGGATGTGTAATGTTACGTGAGATCGATTTCCGATGAAAAATAATTTGCTGTTGCATTGAAGCACTTCACCTACTCGTATGTGGAAACTAGTTACTTGAATACACATATGTGCAAGTTTGAATCAGCGCAAAAAGAAGAAAGCTGAGTCCAGTCGGCTGATTCCTCGAAAACCTACAGCAAACCTAGAGTTTTTAATGGTGCTTGTAATCATTTAGGTCAGTGATTCTCAACGTGGTCCTGGTGGACCACAGGTGGTCCATTTTGGTCAGTGATTTTCAGTGTGGTCCTGGTGGACCACCGGTGAAATTTCTAGTGGTCCAAAAAAAGTTCCATAAATCCTTGATTGAACATGCCTTTGAGTTCACCGACCTATGTACAATACAGTTTTGACTAATTGTTCATGAGGTGTTAGCATAGCAAAGGGTCCATCGGATATTTTATTTAAAAAGATGGTCCATGGGCCAAGAAAGGTTGAGAACCACTGATTTAGGTGAATTGCAGCGATAGTTGAAGCCAAAAGAAAAAGTGTTTCCATGTTGCTTACCTCTCGCAACCTTAAATAATCCAACAACACTTTGAAGCCTTGGTAACAAACCGCCATGAAGACCACCCGGATGCATGAAATCACCAGTTCCACTTCAGTGGAAACGTACCATTCATAAAAGATGACGTAGAACGGGAAGTCAAAGGTGAAAAATGCATTGCTGTTCTGCCAACAGACACGAAAGGTTGTTTTTAAGCAGTAAAGCAATCTGACGTTTCATATAAGATTCGGCACAAATTTGTAGTATGAACTTTTTGAAGTGCGCCCCAATCAGCGGGTGGGATTTTTCGCTATACAAAAATTCTGAGTAAGTCGTCTGTCGTTTGTTTACATTTTGTGCTAGATCGGGTGCTTCTAAGTATGCATCAGTATTGTGTGGTGGGCTTCAAAGTTATTGGGTAATTTAATTAAACGTTTGAGGTCGATCTCGAATCCCAGTTACAAGCCCTCTACACATTGATCATCCAACTCAAGGTTGACGGTGTTTCGGTGCTTGTGGTGGAATAGCCTGCTCGGAAACAGACTTCAGTAAACTTTGCTATGCCTGCGCATCACGCCGAAGAAAACTAAGGCTTATTGAGTAAAGACAATTGTCACGTTAAAACTGCAACATATCTTTAGATTCAACTGAGATTGCGATGGTACTATAAATTGGGCCATCGTCGGTACTGTTACGGTTTGCTTTAACAAAACTACAGCTGTCTTTGTCAGAATTAAGAAAACGGCTTTTGTGGTAAAGGAATTCATTTTTATACCCATTACTGCACATCTTCATTACTCATATCTGTTTACACCATTTTACTTTTGACAATGTTGAACTGCAACCATAGGAGTTCATTTAGGTGAACTGTTCCAGGTTTCCAAAACACACTACTCAAATTTTATCAAGATCAGGCTGCTGGCAGGTAGCGTTGCATTCCCGCACAAACCATATTCAAAGCGTAGTTTAAACCTTGCGTTTCCGCAGTTATAATTTCGTTCAAATGAATTCAGGCAACACTCCTAAAGCAACCAACTTTTGAGAAATAACTTGTAGCCTAAGCAAAAGTATTAACTTCACACAAAAGCAAAACTTACTGCAACAGTTGCGTTGTGAGGTTGGTGAGCGCTGTACGCCATGATGCTTAGAGTAATTTGCAATTTATGAACGTCGATTCAAAGAGCTTCGTTTACACGACTAATCTCTTCAGCAGTTACCCGTCTACTGCTTCGACCATCAATTAGTGGGAATTACCTTGAAAAGCGCGACCAGGTTTCTGAGAATGGAAAAAAAAAGTCCAACGCAATAAATCCGTTTTACCTAGAACTGACCGCTCGTCTTTACCGAACTTGTTAAGCTGATCGGTATAAATGACCTAATTTGGTTGAGCATTTTTCTTGTCAAGCACGGGCTGTAAAAAACAAATTAGTTATTTCACCAGAGATGCTTGAGAAATCTCACTGATTGATTTGGGCAAGAAGGGTGGAATGATTTGTTACAGATCGTTTGAACAGAATCTGTACGGTTCATTTTAAACGCCTCTGTACACTACTTCTTCCTCAATTCGGCCTTTTTCAAAACTTTTTTAACTTTCTTTTTGAATGAAACTTTTGCTTGAGTCTAGCACATAAACCCTTGCCTCTAACTTCGCATGCACCCAGTTGGCACCTTGGTGTTTTTGCAAAATGCAACAAAAAGCCAACGCCTGCTGCTATGTGCTAACTGTTAACCTGCACCTCGCTTCTCGAAAGGCGGTTCAATTGCCACGTGACAGGTTTCTGCAGACTCAGTGAAATACAGCTAGTGGATGAGCCGAGTATAAAGTTAAATGATTGCGCGTTTCAATGCTGCGTATGGTATTTAATGCCGATTACCATCGTTCTTTGTTGGAAGTTGAAGTGGCAATTACGGTGGAAGCCTCCACCAAAAATAAAGCTTACTGAACTATTGCAAGCAGGGCAGCAACCAGTCGCAATTTTTCGGCGGGATAAAATGATTGTTACTTGTTGTTTTACCTAACAATTAAAAAACTTATTGGCGCTTACAAAATGTTTTTGCACTCGTATGTCATGGTGAACTTAGTGCAAACCACATATTGTTATATAAACAATTTAGTCTGTTATGCACACATATTGTCAAATAAATCCGCTATAATATTCACACAATAACCATGATTGACGCTCAGTCAAAAACAGTAAGACAAATACCGACTATTACCGGTTCACGGTGCGTCAAAAATGTGGCAAATCTAACATTACAGAACGTATGATCAGACAATGTTTGCTCGATGTACACATAGAATAAAGGAACTGACTGATGGTTAGTTCAATTTTTGAGCAATCAATAAACTGAGCATCACCTATCAACAAAAATAATTTGCAGCAGGATATCAAGCTTTCTTTTCTCCTTCGCCAAGTTGATCCAACACTGACTCCAGGTTTGGTACCCGATTTCGGTGAACCTGCATTAGAGCCAAGCCAAAAAGCCTCTTCCTCACCTATGGCGTTTCTGAGAAAACTTTTCGGGCGCCTGAGGCAACTGAACGATCATTTTGTAGATGCTGCTGCAACAGGCCGGGCTGCGAAAAGCTGCAGCATAGTGTAGATGTTTAGTTAGAAATCTTTGTGATTTATCTCTGTCATGGCTTCTATTGCACTCCCAGGTCGCCTTCTTTCAGTTATTTTTCCTCACTGATCTTTCCATCTCGTTCGTTCATCATGAATGGCATCGCCGCTGATATCGCCTTCGTAAACTCAACAGTTTCTTTTATCTTGAGTTTTAACACGTAGCCTACTGTGTGTTAATACGTAGTGAGTTTTAACACGTACTGTGTGCTAGCAACAATTTTAAGAGCAAGAAGTTGAATTTTTGCTGCAGGTTTAAAATGTTCACTAAAACTTTGCGGTACACTCTTGCATTAGGCCGTCAAGATAAGGCACATGCACAGGCTGTCGATAGTTCCGGGGTCATTTGAGTCGAGGTTCGCCCGAATTGTTAGCCTCGCAGCCTTTCTGGGAAGTAATACAAGGTTTCCAGAAAGATTTTCGTTTTCTTAAAATATTTGAGAAATCATTAATCGCATTTTGCCTACAATCGCTGACATTGGTGTAGGAGCAAGCAAATTTTTGGGGGTGCGAGCGCGAAGGTATTTTGCCCGAATTTCCCCAAACTTGCCCGAAAAATTTTTCTGCGGCAAACGTTCCCCACAAAACTTTTCTGTAGAAGTTTGTTGCTCATTAGCCACTCTCACCAGCACTAAAACATCAAGACTCTTTTTCTGGAAATCAAAAAAATTTTTTTGGAGAAAAAAGTCTGACTGTGCCCCGAATTTTCAGAGATTTTGCCAGAAATATCACGGATTTTTCTTGAATTTTCTACAAATCAAAACTTTTGAGGGTGCGCTGGCAACCCTTGCACCCCCAGCTCCTATACCACTGGATGAATACCATCAGGATAGACTGGTTCTAGGATTACAGTCACCTGGACAACTGCCACCCGGACATCTGCCACTCGGACATCTGCCACCTAGGACAACGCCAACCTAGGACAATCGCTATCCGGACAGGACATCTGCCACCTACGACAGCCGCCATCCAGGACAACTGCCACCTATATGATATATTGAATTCTCAAAATTTACTGCCATTAAAGTCATCTGCAATACGCAAGGTGCTTTTTTCATGTCAAAACTTTTGAAATCACAAATGTGTGTAACTAAAGTTTCTTCGTCCTATGACCACTTACAGAGCCTTCACTTTTTTCACAGCACAATTCTTTCATGCACTTTATTGCATCGTATTCATTACACGCATTCATCAAATCCGTTCACTTACTTGCATTTTAATTTCTGTGCCTTGATTTACCTTAGCTTTTATTTGCAAGTTACATGGCGCAGTAGCAATTTTGCCACTCACTTTTGCTGCACCATGTTGAAGCAGTAGCACGGTATTTCCCAACCACCCTGCCGCGGGAACTCCTGTATGTGCCGTAACGCGATAAACTGAATTTGATAACTCGCATGTGATGTGATAAAACGTCTTATCCCAGGTGGCAGTTGACCGGGTGGCTATTGTCCTGATACCAGTAGACCAGTGGTTTTCAACCGCGGTTCCGAGAGCCGCATGCGGCTCCCAAGCACCCTTTGTGCGGCCTTCAGCAGTCTTTCAACCAAACCTTTGATATTTTGTGTAACAGACTTCGTTCTGCAATAAGACAAAACGTACCATTTGACTTGCGTTGAATGTTTTTAATGCGGCTCTCTAACAAAATTGTGGTCTGGATACGGCTCCTTTCAGCGAAAAGGTGAGAACTCTATTTCCTCATAGAATCTATTTCCTCAGAACATTGCACCATGTCCACTAGACTCTATTTCCTCAGAACATTGCACCATGTCCAGGGATGGATTTAGGGAGCGCGGGGCCCTGGGCCATCTTAGTTTTTGGGGCCCCACGTAAGTGTGACCTATTTGGCCGTTTGTGTGAAAAGCGTGAAAGTATGCCCCTCTAGTGTGTAGTGCCCCTCAAAATCTATCTTTTGTGGTGCCGACTTTGGTTCCACAATTGCCTTAGATCAGGGATTCCCAACCTTTTCACGATCTCGTACCACTTGGACACCTCGCACTGTCAACGCGTACCACTTCTTCCAGAACAACTAATTTGACCGAATCTTAGTTTATTCAGAAGAATAACATACATTAAAATAATAATAAAAACCCCAACAAAATTTAATGAGATTTTTGTTTTTGTTTACCTTCCACCAATTGGTCGATGCGTGGCGTAAATTTGCTAACAGCGCATCGAAAGTCGAAATGTTGCCATAAACAGGAAGAGGAGGCTACAGCAAAATTTATTTATTTAGAAGCTAAGCCCGATACGTAAACTATAAAGCTGTTGAACCAGATGTTTGTGGAAAAATTGAAGTTACTCGCGTACCACCTGAAAGATCTTCGCGTACCACAGGTTGGTAACCCCTGCCTGAGATCTTCAACAGAAATTAAAGCTTTCCTACATTCGTCTAAAGAACAAATGGCATTGGGACCTTTTCTTGGAATTTATAGCTCTTTCGTGTAGTTCTGACATTTTCTTCGTTAACTTTGCGCGATTTCTAGCATTTTTAGCAGGTTTGTTTTTCGGATATAAAGATTTTCATGCGGGACCATGTTGCCTCCCTCGAAAATATCGTCTAGCTGTCGATCTGATTACTTGTACGTAAACTCCTTTTTTGTAGTAATAGTAACCCCTAATTTTTGAACCAAACAAGCACAATCCATTCAGTGCACACAGCGCTTATTCAAACCGTTTTGAAATTGTCATTTTCCAAGCAATATAAAATATAGTGTTTTCATCCTCTACCATAGGCCCATAGGCATACGAGGCGGGTGGCGGGGAGGCATTGCTGCCCCCCGGCTTGAAAAATTTCAGGGAAAATTCTGTTTTCAGGACAAGCGCAAGTTTCTCAAAAATCCTGAATGATAAAAAGTATATAGTCAATACAGTGAAAAAATTCAGGGAAAACTCCGTTTTTCAGGGCAAGTGCAAGTTGTTCAAATATGCTAAACGGTGAAAAAAAATTCAATCCAGTGTATTCAGTGTATATTCACTTGTGGGTGGTCCGTATAAATTGGGCTAGTTTAGTTTGTAATCTGGACTAAAGACGTGACTGGTCATAATGGCTTTGATCTAGACCAGCTATGTCCAACCCAAATGTCTTACT
>JGI24158J21664_10006246_pt1 | contig 15687 bp, 4 predicted proteins | sample Ectturendosymbi3_FD_21664 | JGI IMG/M metagenome (IMG submission 21664)
CAACAATTTTGACCTCAAAAATAAAAATGTAAATTATAGGAAATGATTCTGAAATTTTCAGGATGAGTGGAAAGCTTAATTAATAATGCACCTCCAGTTAGAGATGGAAGGAAAGATGAAGCCCGCTTTAACTTCAGGTATTTCAGAGCTAGCCTATATTAATTTGCCAGAAATTGAGAATAAAACTGTGGCATGCTTGCCAAACAGCTAAAAAATCCTGCACAGAATCGGGCGTCAAAATCTAAAACTTTTTAGTCCAGTAGATGGAGTTGGGAGTCAATAAATTTTATCGAATGAGCATTGCCTACATTTGACAGTACAACAATATGGTTAGCCATTAGCTGTAAATCCAAACAAAGATTGACTGGCTATCGGAAATATACTACAAAAACAATTAATCCATTAGCAATATCGACAAAAATTTCCTCATTGATTGCAACAGAAAACTATTATAAATGGGATAGAAACATTTTGGCCTTTACACCTTTCCTTTCTGGTATGACTACGTGTAGCATGCATATCAAAACAACTCGTGTGACATCATAAAACTACTGACTCCCCCCTTCCCCTTGTCACAATTTGTTACAAATCTGATAACCCCCCCATTAAGGTGTGACGTCACTTATGGACGACCCCATAGCAGCTGTAACGCATAACCCTTAGGCTACGAGATCCATGCTGTTTGAATGACAAACTGACCCCTTTATTTGAATTGAGTCAAGCAGGGTTGCCAACCTGTCTTCACCAAAAAAAGCTAGACCTTATCTCAAAAAAATCCAGGTAGCAGTTTCAAAGCATATACACATAAAATATGCATAACCAAACACAAAATAGACATTAAAACTTGTCAGAAACATCGGTATAATACAATTCCACTCTTTAGAAGCATTTTCTTTCCCCATAATTACACTGTCGTGCATTTGCTTTTTATCAATAGCATTGATAACTTTTAGGCAACAGTAAAATCTTTTCAATATTTTGTGCACCCTGCATGGTTATATACTCTTTTCAGAAGAGATTTGTAATGAATATGCAGCTCAGACATTGTTTTTTCAGAGCCAAGCCTTTCCGACTGAAAAAAAGCCAGATTTTGTCTAGGCCAAAGGTGTTAAAAAAAGCCAGAATTTTAAAATCTGGCTTCAAAAAAGCCAAATTGGCAACCCTGGCGTCAAGCCAGGCATATCCATAGTCACTTCCTTAAATAAAATGTTTGAAGTTTAAAAAAACAAAACCAAAGGCTACGGATAACTTTTTAACATATGCCATAATCTCTATTGTCACTTGCTTCTATTACCTATGACTGTGTATGCCTCACCTGTACACACCTCAACTTTTCACCCATTGCTTGTTCACCATCATCTGACTTGTGCACTAAATGATTGTTATGTTTAATTATGTATATTATTATTATTTTAGGTTTGTGTACCCTTGCCTTTGATTGCTTGTTTTGTCTTTGGTCTGTTATGGCCTGATATGCTTTTTAATGATCTTGTACTTTCTATATTTTTCTTTTCCTGATTTTGTCATACATGTAGATGTTCAGCTGTAAATGGCTTTTTTAGAGAAATAAAGGATGCACACCTAGGCTTATGTGTTAGGCTTAGAAACGTGTAAATCTGTCTCTATTTGAATAAGGACTGAAGATATGTTTAAATACAGAAAAATAGTTTCCCTGTGAAGTAATTTGTGATGGATGTACTTGCGCCATTTCTGTGGCTTAAAACTATTGAAAATAGATGGTATGTGTAAGTTTGAATCATTGCAAAACTATAAAGGCAGATTCCTCAAGCTTGCCATGATGCTAGAGTTGGTTTTGTTCAGTTGTCGTCAAAATTTTTCATTTTTGATAGAGTTAGCTCGCATGCAATGCATAGGCCTATGGTAGTTTTTGTCAAACCCATCTACTCCAGATAAAGCACTGTAAAAATTATTGTTTACATATTGCATGTGTTTTGTGTTACCCATTAACTCCAGACCCAACACCTGAAGTAAACAGAGGAAATGTGGAAAGAATGGAAAAATATGTTAAGATTGAACAACTTATAATATGGTACTATAGGCTACGATTGATTTTCATGATAACCATTCCTACAATATATTGATGGTTTTTTTTAATGTAGAGCAAATCAAAAACAAAGTATAAACTGCAGTCAAGCAAAATTGCAATTCAAGTGAGGTTAGCAAAACTTCAGAAAACAAGCATTGGAAGGCAATGTCCATTTTGCAACAAGTAAGACAAAAGGGGCATGTAGCAGGCAGTAATGCTTGCAAGAATCTAAAAGCCTCAGAGGTTTCAAGCAACGTGGAACATAACACCACGTTGTATTCTTATAGTTGATGGCAGAATGTCTTGGGAAGTGGCCTGCATTTTTTAGTACAGGAGAAGCCATGGAGCCCAGCTCATCAACAAATTTGCCGCAGTAGCATTTTGTGCTGTCAAAGATTTTGGCACTGGTTCGGAAGGCGATTGCAATATGGAGCTCATCAGGGCTGAGCAGATTTCCAACACTGGCAATTGGGAACGCTTCTGACCAGGTAGCAGTGTGGCTTTCTTGTGCAGCAAGTAACCAGCAGTGGTTTCAAGGGTTATTGGTGTTTAGCAGGGAATTGAGTGAATCTTTGCAGGNGAGATCATCCCAGATTGCCTGTATTCCCTTTTGTGGTGATGATGAATCATAGTGTTCAGACCAATCATCACTTGCATTGTTTACATCCCAATAAGGGATTTCCAGGTTAAGAGAGGGAAGTAAACGGTTGACAAGGCCGTTACAGGCATGAGATAATGTCAGGAAACATGGCAGAGACAGGTCTGCAGCGGAACGAAGGCTCAGGCCTGCATGTCTGATTGGTAGGGATGCTTGTAACCAGTTTTCTTCTCCAAAAGACACATTGCATATATTTTCCATGTTGGTTTTTATAGCTATGTCAAACACATCCAGTTCTTCTTTGCACTTGAAGCATGGTGCACTTTGCAGTAAATATATGAGTTTGGGGATTGAGAGACAATTTTTCAATATGAAAATGATTGATGTGGCTCTATTAGCTCAAGGTTTTCAATGATGTTGTCAAGCATTTTACTTTTTGCCTCTAGATGCAGTGGGGCAGATTCCTGGTACGGAGTGGATCCTAATAACTGCCATAGACTAGGGGCAGGTATTGAGATGGATGGGAATACATCCTGGAAAAGCTTAGTTGTTTGGGATCGCTCGTAATGCTTGCATAGAAGCTATGTAGGTTCCATCAGGAAGGCATGATTTTCTAATCAGGTTAGCACACAGGCTAAAATGCTGGCAGCAATTCCTCTGAACATCAACAAAAACAAGCACTGGTGCAACCACTGTTGCTACCACTGTTGCTCTCTGGGTTCACCAGCCATGTCACCACGTTTCTGCTGTATCGTTCAGAAAGGGCAAAATGGGCCTTCTATAGACACTAGTGTTCTCGATTGTGACTGGTTGAAATATGTAGATATTCAATACAGCAATTAAATAGCGCTAGGTTTGCTGCAAGCTTTTGCGAAATCATCCAACTAGATTACACTTTCATAGCATTGCAATGATCCAGAGGTGCACATATTAAAAATCATATCAGTATCTGCTGAGGTGATGTAGTCAAATCAATCACCAAATATTTTTTCTTTGAATAAGATTTCAGGCCTGAAGATGTGTTCTTACATAAAATTGATTTATGATTTTTAAAAATTTGCTGATTGATTTGATGTCGTCTTTGTAGAGACTGATTACTTGTTAAAAAATTATTGTATTTTCTGCGTTTTGCAATCTTGGTGTCTGTTGCTGTAAGACGTGTGTGAATTGTACTGTTTAGGACATAAAACAGAGAAAAGGTGTCTATGACTATTGTATCCCACACTAGAATAACTAACTACTGAAGAGTTTCAGAAGTATGCTAGTATTAATGTAGTAATTGCATTTGAAAATATTAAGTCGAAGTTCTTTTAAAATTGGATCAGCTATACCCCATATACCGTATTTGGTCCCATAGATGCAGTAAGTTTTTGTCTAATCTAATACATAACACAGTCTTTGTCTAGGAACACTATACTCCAGTGTATTTCGTATATTAATTGTTAGCCACAGGAGTAGGCAAGCGAATCATTACAATTTATTTCACAGGGAAACTAGTTTTGTGGATTTAATCAAATCTTTAGACCTTATTCAAATAAACGTGTATATTTTTACTTTAACAGAAACCTTGTTGAATGTTGATATGTTGTTGTTAAATTAATCATGCTGATTTTGACAGCTATTGTAAATATCACTTATTTTTAGCAGATGTAGATCTAACTTATAAAAAAAAAGAAAATCCTAGAACATTTATTGTAAATAATATGCAATCATTTCAGCTATAATTGAGAAACTGTTCCCCAAGAAAAGAAAGTCTCATTACTCACTAGTCTAGGGCTTCCCAACCTGTGGTACGCGTACCGCTAGTGGTATGTGAAGGTCTTTTAGATGGTATGCAAGTAACTTCCATTTTTCACAAAAACAAGATTTCACAGCTTTCCAGTTTACATATCGGGCTTTGTTTTTAAATAAATAAACTTCCCTGTAGCTTGGTATTCCTATTGTATCATAACTTTATGACTTTCGATGAGCTGTTAGCAAATTTAAGGTAAACAAAAACAAAAATCTCATTAAATTTAGTTGTGGTCTTTTCTTGTTTTAACACTTTGACGTCCAGATTAATTCAAGCAGTTCGCAAAAAGACGGCTGATGTGCATGTGGCTTAGCACAGGAATATCTCCGCTCCTGTACGGGTTACCAACCTGGTCAAGGGTCAAAGACGCGGCAAGTCTTGTAGTTTGCACTCGGAAAAAAATTTTTTCTTGGGGGATGCGGGTTTCTTGTCAGTGACGTCATAAGTGGAGGACTTTTATGCTACCTTGGCCCACTTAGCTTGGCCCTGGGCACCAACCATTAGGTGGTATTATTTCGCTAAAGTTTTTATTGGATTCTAGGCTACAATCCGAGTCTTTCGATACTTTGGATGACCTGCTTGGGTTTTGGGTTCAAAATTTATGATCTAAGTTAATAAAAAATTTTTACTAATTAGTTAATTAATTAATTTGTTTATTTTATATCATAACTTTTGAACCAGAAATGCTAGAAAGTCAATTAAAGTCTCAAAAGACTCGAACTTGAGGAGCCTAGTTTCCAATGAAAACTTCAGTGAAATACTTTGGCCTAGCAGTTGGGCCCTAGGCCAGGCAACATGAGCCAAAATGGCCCAAAAACTACTTTGCTTATGACGTCACTCACAAAAAATCGGCAACCCCCAACCAAAAAATTTTTTTCGAGTGCAATCTAGAAGACTGTCTAATCTGTTTGAGCCCTTGAACAGCTCTCTAGCACAATAGGCGGAGGAACTAAGGCGTTGGTAAAGCAACTGACAACTGCTGGTTTTGGGCCGAAATCTAAGTACGAATATATCGTACCCCGGCTCTCAAAGTGTTAATGTACATTATTCTTCTGAATAAACTAAAATTCTATCAAATTAGTTGTTCTGGAAAAAGAGGTATGCGTTGACAATATGGGGTACCCAACTGGTACGAGATGGTAAAAAGGTTGGAAACCCCTGCACTAGTCACTATGCACTTCTTTTTGAAGTATCATGAGTAATCTACAGGCACCCATCTCCATTTACTCTGTTGGGCCATGCAACTGTTTTGTAGTTAATGCTGCAAGGGAAATGACAGCTCTGAATGTGAAGTCTACTTTTGCACCTGTCCATTGCCAAGCACGATGCTGGACAGGCCTCCAAGTACTGTTTTTCAAGTCTTCAGTATGATCTGACTAGGATTTGCACCCAACCTAGTGTCATCTGTGTGTGTACTCTATCCTTAGGCCAAGGCTGAGCAAAGTTCAACCTGTGGCCCCTACACCTGTGTATGGTGGCCTGTGGCTTTGACAATTTATGTAGCTAAAATTTTGGCTAGCTTTTAACCTGATTTCGACTCACTTTACAAACTACATTCCTTGCTTTAAAACAGTAATGTAATGTGTACTATATTAATTTTTCTTTAGCCACATCCGATGAACTATAATTCGCATTATTACCAATAAAGCATAGAAGGTGAAGAAATATTTTTTTACAGAAGCTAACATGTAGCCCACCTGTCAATGGCACCAGAAAATGTGGCACCTGGAAATAAGTTTGCCTGGCCCTGTCTTAGGGAATACAAAAGAAAAAAACTGGTTGAGACATCAGTATCTCTGAATTCCAACAAAAAAATTATATGTAAACAATACAAAATATCTATGGCCATGGTTCTCAAACTATGCATCGTTTTAATTTTCCGAGGGTGTCGCACACAAGTAAACTCAGTGCAGTTTTATTCAATGAGTTGGTTTTGTAACTTTACCAAAGAACAGTTGTAAAGTGCAATCATGCTGACAGTAGATAGCCTATATATACCATCTCATAATTGCGTAACCGTCGGTATTGTACACTAGTAAACGCATTGCACAAATTTTAATTTACTTTGCATCAGACAAATGAACATATAGTAGTCAGTTATAAAGTGTATGCAAAGAAGAAATTAGTGTTGTAACACAAACCTAAATCCGCTATAGAAAATGACAGGCCTTAAAATAAATTTCTCAAGTATGACAACAGTTATGTAGCTGTTGGGTTTACATTTAACTTGCAGTACGGAGAGGAAAAATCTAAGTGTGTTGTTTGCAGCAAGGTATTGGCCAGCGAAAGCATGCTACCAAATAAGCCTCAACGTCGTTTAACATCATCACATCTGCAATTTCTGAATAAACCCAGGTAGTTTTTTCTGGGAACATAAAATGATCTAAAGAGGCAAGTGTCCACCATTTCACAATTTACGCAACTCGCAACAAAGGCTTTGTTAGCATCCTACCAAGCTACATACAGAATTGGTAAGTCTAAAAACTTCACACCATTTCTGAAGAATTAATATTGCCTACTGCAATCGATCTTGTAATACGATGATAGGAGAAGGAGCTGCCCAGCAGTTAGAGTTGGTACCGCTATCTAATCGTCCTCATTTATCCTATCAAGAAAAAGAAGACTATATGGACCTTACTTGTGATGATTCCCTGAAAAGAAAGTTTAATTCAGGAAGCCTGACAAATTTTTGGATTTCATTCAATGGCAAATACCCCCAGCTTTGGTAAAAAGACTGCTACAGATGGTTCACTGTTTCACTATGTCATATTTATGCGAAGCAGAACTTTCAAAATTTTCTTGCCAGTGATCACAGTCATCAGTTAAATTGTCTTAAATGTAGTAAAAGGAAATGTAGTTTCTTGCCTCATTTTTGACATACAAATGATCAGCATTTTTAGTCCATAGATATACATTACAAAATTTAAGTAATTTCTTTCTGTATGCGTCAAACTTGTGGTATATATAGCTTCCCTGAGTAGTAGGATGAATGTGATGCACGCTTGATTCATTTAGATTGATTTATATCAGTGATTTAAATCCAGGAATGGAAATCAAAAAACTTAAGCAAAAAATAATGTTGTTTCTGAGCTTTGTGTGATGTCTACGACACATTTAAATAGCATTCAAATGGGTTTTCATTCTAATCGGCCTATACAGTATTAGTGTAAAAGGCAAACAGTTCTTATGTTGACACAATTAAAAGCACTGTAAGTTTTATCAATCATAGCAACTGTGAGGTCACAGATTCTATGTCATTTAACTGCAAAAATGACTGAAATCACTAACCCTTGCAGATTCAGAAGTCATAACTGTTAGAATCCCATGAGTTTGAAAGTGTAGACTGGCCTAAAGTGATAGTTGCATTCAAATTCCATAAAATATGAAGGCTGTTGTCTATAAACATAGTTATACATCATATTTTTGATTAATGAAACTGATATATTATTATTATAGGTTTTTAACATTTTAGGCATGTATGCCACGAGTATCAGTAAAATTACTATATAACTGACAGTTTCAGTATTGGCATTTTGATAAATATTTCATACACCGGTACTGGTGTTAATGAACTTACTTGCATTAAGGGATATTGCATCAGTATGAAAAAGATTGAATGAAAGTTTAGCTATTTCTAGCCAGGGTTGGTTGATTTAAATCAGTGATAAAATCAAAAAAATCAAGCAAAAAATTGTGTGCAGTTTTAAAGCTTTCTGTGATTTGTATGACGCATCTAATTGGCATTCTAATCGCTTTCACTTAATTATTAAAGAAGGCAGAGACTTCTTATGACAACACAAGTTATAAAAGCAATTAAAGTTTTGTCAATCATAGCAACTGTGAGGTCACAGATTCTATGTCAACTAACTGCAAAAATGATATGTGGACTGAAATCACTAACATTTGCAAACTCAGAAGTTAGAACTGACAGAATGCCACAATTTTGAAAGTATAGGCTAGCATAAAATAGGCCTGTAGCCAGGTTTGGAGGGCAAAACTGATAAGGGGCAAGATTTTTGTTTTTATTAAGATATATGTTTAAAACAAACTTTTGGGCACAACTAAATTTAGGGACACTGCCCCTGAATGCCCCATGGCTACGTGTCTGGCATAAAGTAAAAGTTACATCTAAATTCCAGCAAATATGTAGGCTGTTGACTGTAAAACTAGTCATTTTAGAACATATTTTTTATTCAGATTCATAATAAGACATATGTATTGTAAGTTTTTACCATTTTATGCATGGAAGTTACTTTTCCAAAAGCTGAACTAGTGAAAGCTGCATTACAATAATCAATTTTAACAATAGACTTCGCACCAAAAAGGCTGGCAAGCTTGTATTTTTATACAAGCTTCTTAACATGCCAGAAGTGTTAATGAATGTTCATGAACTAATGGTTTGAGTATTCCCATTCCAAACTATTTCTTTTTGTATACTGGTACTAGTGTTATGAAGCATAAGTGCTAAGTAGCTTTGAATGAAAGTTCAGCTGAATTCTAGTTGTTGAACTTGAATCAAGTACAAAAGAGTTATATTAACTACTTGTTAGGTGGCCACACTCTACACATTAAATCAAGAAAATCTCATTTAAATAAAAAAAATCTGAATTTTTTCATTTAAAAAAATCATTATTTTTTTCAACCCTGATGTGTTGTACCCTTTTCTGGCTGAGCCACTTTATTTTAAATTTTGAACTGATGAGATTTAAGAACTTTTTTATCAACATATTGAAAAAATAACAAATAAATTGCAATCATGTTGTGAAGATTTTGATTTAAGCATTTTATATTATGCATGACCGATGCAAAAAATTAAGTTTTGCTATTTTAAAATTAGGTTGTAGGCTGTTACCAGTGTTATTATCAGACCAGTGTCATGTTAAGCAGTTTCTACTTACTGTTGGTGGTATAGTTATTTCATTATATGATGAATGCTTTGTTAGAGTGGTATCAAGAAAGCAAAGAAAATGCTTTGTGGAACACCTCTGATAATCTTCAGTGTTGGGACAACATAGGCAACACTGCTGATAAGTGGCTGGTTTTGTTAAAAAGTTGCCTTCAGATTGAAGATGGCTTGGCTAAAAAAAAGCTTTTGAAGCATTTTTTTCATCAAGCGAAACAACATATCGATACTGACAAAAATAAGCATGATATTAATTTTGCAAAGCTGTTGGCTAATGAAGCAATGTTCATTGCAGAACAAAACACTGATGACTGCATAACTGCTTTTCGAGGTGCTGGTTTGACATGCAGGAGAGTTCCTTATATCCATGTTGCATTTGCCCAGTTTCAAGTTAATAATGGACGTCATGATAAAGCTCTCAAAATATTAGAAACAGCAAAGCTTTTCCTACCCTTAGGTACCATGGTTGATATAGCCATTGGCAAGCTGAAAGATGGATGTGATGATTTAGGTTTGAAAAATGATAGTATTTTTAAAAATTATTCAAATGAGTCTGTTTCACAAACAAAAATGGCAAAACTAGAAGAAGTTACCTTGGGTACAAAGCGCACATGTCTAACAGATACATCTGTTAGATCCCCACTTCGACCTGTGCAACTTTCAAGAAGACTAGATGCTTTGGACATCCCTCCTAGTCCCAGAACCCCTGCTATCCCAACTCCAAACAAGTTACTTCCAAAAACCACACCAAATGTGCCAAAGATGCACAATTTTTTTAACACAAACATTGAATTAAAAACTCCATCACCACCGAAATTGACACAATCTGTGAAAAAATCCAAAGAACTTGCTGTGCCATCCTCTTTAGTGTCATCAGGAACTAAATCAATAACCACTTCATGGACCTTTGTCAAGCCTGATGGTGTCAATAAGCGGATAACTAGAAAGACAATGAAACCACAAAGAGTTCCTTGCTCACTCCAGAAGACTGAACAACCAGATGAAAATCTCAACAGCATGAGTTCTTGCTTAGGAGCACAGTCTTTTGAGGTAAAGAAGAATGAGTCTAGCATGTCGGAGTGTTTAAGTGGCTTAGATTTGCTGTCCAACAAACATTTAAATAGTTCTGAAGAACCATGCTTTGGGAGCCAACAGAAAAATGCCAGTGACATGAAAAAGGATAAAAAAAACAGCAGTTATTCTATTGATGTTTCAGTGTCGAAAAATCCCAACTACCAGGAACAAAAATGCACAGTGGGACAACACTGTGAAAACACTGTATTGCCAGCTCCATGCAAGTTGTCATCACAGGAAAGATTGGATTATGACCCCTACTATAGATTAAAGGAGATGGATATGCTGCATGTTCAGTGTAAGCCTTATTTACTGTTGAAGCTACTGGGTGAAGGTGGCTCAAGTAAAGTTTATGAAGCGTTGGATATTCAGGAAAGAACACTCAAAGCCATTAAGCGTGTTCATTTACAAGATTGTGATGAAACAGTAAAGCAAGGGTTTTTGGACGAAGTTAAGTTTCTGGAAAAATTTCCAAACAATCCAAGTATTGTCCATCTTTATAATTATGAACATACTAACGATGATTTGTTGTTAGTAATGGAATGTGGATCAACAGATTTGTCTAAGTGGATCAAAAGAAATGCTAAAAAGCTGAAGCCATATGAAGTAAAGTATTACTGGATGAAAATGCTTGCTGCAGTTCGTACCATCCATGAGCATGGTGTAATCCATCGTGATTTGAAACCTGCAAATTTTTTAATTGTGAAGGGTAACCTCAAGCTGATAGATTTTGGCATAGCTAACTCTATACAGGCAGATGCCACAAGTGTAATCAAAGACACTCAGTTTGGAACTCTGAATTACATGGCTCCTGAGACAATTCTTGATATATCTGGAAGTTTTGATACAAGCACGCCTCAATTCAAAATTAGTCCCCAAAGTGATGTATGGTCACTTGGGTGCATTTTGTACCTAATGATGTATGGGAAAACTCCCTTCCAGCATGTTACTCATCAAGCCATGAAGTTGGCTGCAATAACTAATGCAAATCATAAAATAAACTTTCCTGATTATGAAGAAAGGAGTTTTGTGGAGATTGTTCAGGCATGCTTAGTGCGCGATCCAAAGAAGCGACCAACAATTAAGAATTTGATTGATTACTCATGAGAACTTTTGCCTCTGATGTTTCAAAGCTCTATTTTTGACAATTATTTCATGCTACATTATGCTTGGTGTGATATGTTACTTATGTAAGTTCCAACTGACTTTATTTTTGATGGGCTGCCTTCTTTAACTTATGATACAATTTTGATCAAACCTTTTGTTAACACAGTTTTGAAAAAAAACATTTGTATGTGTTACTGTTTACTTAGAATTTGCTGACAACCAGGGTTTCTTCTGCAGTGATCGTTTTTTAGCTAAATTAGCAATTCAAAGGGTGCATAACAGAAAAAACACTGATCTTTTGACCACAGATCCTTAACATTTCATTGAACAAGTTTTTAGGTGTAAGTGTGAAATTTCATATTGCTATTTAGCATAAAAACTGTTTCACTAAGAATCAATGCACTTTGGTAAACATAGATGCCAACAAAAATCATCACGTTCACAGTATGGATTTCATATGTTGCAATTTTTTGTCACATTAGGGGATGTTTGCAATACTTTTATCAGTTGGCATGAATTCTTGTTTAACATATTATAGATAGAAAAGATTGAGAAGGGTTGTTTCTATGGGCACTGATTTTTTGGTCTTCCAAATATAACAGAATTTTCACAAAAAATCCTAGACACTATCTTATATATTTATAAATTAATGTTTAGTCCTTATTTGTGCATATTCCACTTATTGCTCGCTTTTTAGTGAAGCATGATTTGTTTAAATTCCTTGAACTTGTTGGCAAAGAAAATTCATGGCTAGCAAAATATCCAACTTGTCTGTTTTCACAGTGTCACTTTGCAATGATTGGATATCCGAACATTTTTTGGGTGAACTTGTAACAAGAAATCTCAGAATCATTTGGTTTTATTAACACTTCTGCAATAAAGGCTTGGTAGTTTATCAGTCACATATAGTTTGACTGATTTTCAATAGCCATGAAGTTTTATATGAACTCACGGTTTGAGAAAACCTCATAACACATTTAGCACCGGCATACGATATATTTGTACAGTAAACCTCGGTCAATCTGGATTCAATTTGACGATTTTATCCAGTTTAGGTGAAGATCCGGATTAACCAAAGATGGTTGTCTCCAACCTGACGTCATCTAAGTACTGAGATACGGTGAAAATTACTTAAATCGAACACATTTACAACCCAACAGCAGACTTTTGCAGAAGCAAAATGAATTATTGATGCTTTTACAATGGTGCATCAGAGCAGTTACTGTCATATCCAGGCAGTTATGAACAATCACAAGTTCATAATTGTAGATTACTTGGCTGCAAAAAAATCATTGATTTTGGACTGGCACAGAGATTTCTGCAACTGGTTCATAAGCAGGCACTCTATTTGGAGGGTAATGCCATCCAGACATCCTACCGAGTACAATACACTCAGGGATAACGTTCCACACAAGCACACTCAAGACTGAAACCATGGTGCGGCAGTGTGTGTTGAGCATTATGTTCAACATACATAAGCCATGCCCGTATGTGACACAATAATCATCTCTACGGTTAGTCGAACGTTGCACGCAGTTGCGCCTGTTTGTTATTATAATTCTAAATGCTCGTTGGTGATCGTGAGCACATTTGTGTTGCGTCTAAAGGCTGCTTAATCTTTCCTGGAGACAAAAATCTGGATTACCAGATGTGAAATGAGCAGATTTTATCCGGTATTAGTGAAGATCCAGATAAACTTAGGATTTTTAGAAAGAAAAACGTTAGAAATCATTCGTACCACCAGATTTATCTGGTTTTGGCAAAGATCCAGATTCACCAAGGTTTACTGTACTTCGAAATCACACATTGAGATGCTATTTTCTTACCACTTTGTAACTCCATAACTCACCAGCCTGTTCAAACCCTCAGAAGATGTGGCAAGTCTTTTAGATTGCATTGAGAGTTACGTATTTTGTTTTTTTTTGTGGGTGATGTCATAACTGGAGTAGGTTTCAGGCCATTTCGGCTCAGGTTCCCTGGCTCTGAGTCACATCTGCTGGATGGAATGGTTTGACCCAAGTTTTTATTGGAAACTAGGCTGTAATCCAAGTGTTTTGAGCCGTTGGTTGGCATTCTAGCATTTATGGTTCAAAAGTTATGGCATAGGCGTAGCCAGGGGAGGCAAAGAGGCCATGCCCCCCCAATTTTTGGAAAACATAGTCATTTTGTTCTTTGAGAAACGTTTTTTCAAACAAAATAGTGTTATTTGCCTAAAATCAAACATTCTTCCCCCCAAATTTTTGGGCTGGTTACGCCACTGAGTTATGGACTAAAAACTATAAAATCGATATATATAATTCGAGTATTATAGTATTATTTAGTTAGAGGATTAGTAACTCATTTGAACAGCTGTCTAGTGCAACAAGTGGGCAAGTTGTGGAGTTGCAAAGTGTCAGTCTTAAAGGTAAAAACAACCCACTGCTGAAGGTGTTTGTTTGACACTGATACAGACTACCATTTGGAACATAATACTATTTTTGGAATTAATGAAAAAACAGCAATTTGGTGCTTTTTTATCAGATCATATTGATTGAATTCAAAGGAAAGTTAAGGTACGGTATATCATAGCACAGGGGTGGGCAATTAATTTAGCTGATGAGCCACTTTGAGAAGGCCATGTGTAGCAGAGGGTCATGCCATGTAATGGAAATTGAAGCAAGTCTCAGTTGTAAGTCAGCCTCAGCACCAATACTGTGATAAGTAGGAGGAAATTTAAGATTTTTACAGAATGCTTCCGCGGACCACTGAATATGCATGGCCCGCAGGCCACTAATTGCTCAACTCACCCTTAGCATATTTAAAGATTTCAGACCAGATTTTTTTCATGTCATTGGCTTTTGCCATAAGTGCATATGCTATAAACTTGGAACTGTTTTTTCAACAAGAATATTAACTTGTAAAACTTGTGATAGAGCAACAATGTAAAAACTCGTATTAAAGCATAAATCCTGATAATGCAGGTAAGGATGTGCATTATGTAACCTTTAGAGCAGGGGTTCCCAAACTTTCTCTGGCCATGTACCCCTTCAGTGTTTTGATACATGAGCCTGTACCCCTAAACATGGGTGCTGGATTTGGATTTTTTCCAGGGAAGGACCAGTAGTGGATTTACCAGAGGTGGGTCAAAAATATCTTTGCAGGGGGCCAAAAGTGGAAAAATTGCATTTNCACCACTCGAAACTAAGAAAACAACCTTTTTTGCAAAAATATGATGAGAAAATGTCCAATTTCAAAATCCGGGGAGGTGTTCGCCCTCTTTTCGCCGCCCATGTCCTCAAAACTTCCTATGACAAAAAGGCTGAGGGAATAACAAAAATGTATTTACCAATAAGCATATGATGATTTTTAAAACAAATATTTACTGACATTTATTTTAATATTTTAGTCTTTGAACCAGACACGGACGTCCATGCAGCACAAGCACACACTACCTGTACAACACAGATTGGTAATAATAGACACAGAACATTTAGTTACGGCGTTGTTGGTAGGATCACAGGATAGCAGACACTTGTTCACTAACTCGTACCACGTGATACAACACTACGTCCGGAGTAAGACACGAACATCGCACGTTAAGAAATAGACTTCAATCCTGGCCAAGGTCAGGTGAAGAACGAATGCGTTGTTGTCTGCACACGCCCTCAAATTAACACTGGAACCAGGGTTGCCAGGTTGATCTTTTTTAGACCAAATTTCAGAAATCTGCCTTCGTTTGAAGTTGGTTGGCCTTTTCGCTTTTTTTTGCCTCAACTCAAGTTGGTTGGCCTTAAAAAATTCATTTGGCCTTTTTACGCTGAAAAAGTTTCCTCTGAAGGAAAATATTACTATTCCATTTTATTCGGCAACACATTTACAAAGCATCTGTAATAAATGCTATATTAGACCGACGCCAGGGTTTTGATGTTAGTAAGATTTAAGGTATGCAAGATTTGAACTAATTTTTTTGCGTAATCACTGGAGATGTTTACACAGTGCACACGTTTCCAGTGATGATGCAAAAAATTCCTTTCGTGTGTTGTAAGCGCCAAGTAGGCTCAACGTTTGCAGACCGGTCTGCGTCTCCGCCATATAAATGCGACAATGACATCGAGGAAGTGGTCTTGTCGTTGTAGTTGTAAGTACAGGAGTGAATGGGAGATGACTTTCGTATGGGTGCAGAAAGC
>JGI24158J21664_10006247_pt1 | contig 15686 bp, 7 predicted proteins | sample Ectturendosymbi3_FD_21664 | JGI IMG/M metagenome (IMG submission 21664)
CGTACCACAAAGTTTATGGTAAAAATTTCAGACAACCGTCTTTGGAAATTTCCTAGCGGTCAACATAGTCTAGGGCGTACCGAGGTTTGATGGCGCCCGGGGCAAGAAGCAAGTTTAGCACCCCAACGTTCGAACCTAAGGTCTTTCGGGAGCAAATGTACTGTATTGGAAAATGTACTTTGACGTTGTTAGGGCTTTTCGGCGCCCTTCAGTGATTTGGCTCCCGGGGCACTGTTCCTCCCTTGCCCTCCCTCGTTACGCCCCTGACCACAGACAAACCTTAAAAAATTTGCTCACAACCAATAGCTGCCATTGTACATCTCAAGTATACAATAATTATGAAACTGCACAAGGGTTTATTTTACATCGTAATATTCATTTGTTCAATCACAAACCACGCGTAAATGTCCAGGATTTTACTGAAATCAACATGAATGCTGACCGTTTTCAGTTACAAACAAACCTAGGCTGTTTACAAACAAACCTAGGCTGTTTCGCGGCCGGGCAAAAAATCCACGCGGACCGGCGGTTGAGAACCACTGGTATAAGCTACCCACTGCTCGAAGCCATGGACTTTGTGATGTTTCAGAGCACTGTATTACAGTTTGTATTTGTACTGTTTAATGTCTAAGACAATCAGATAGCATGCTAAAAAGGAACATGCACAGTGCACAGATAATATGCATTGCTAAACGTACCCTCAACTTGCAGTCCTTCAGATATCTGGTTCCAGATCTTTTCCTTAACCCTGCCATTTTTGTAATTCGCCAGTGATGAATTGTACAGAACAGGATTAGCTTGCACCAAATATATGATTGATTTGTTGAAGTCAGACATACTTTTAAAATACGCGTATACGTGCTAGAAGACATGCAACATCCAGGATTATCACCAGGCAATAACGCAGAAACGCTTGAAAATGAAACGCTTTAGAACTTGAAATCTGATTAATACGACGTTTACGGCACTCAAAGTGTTACTAAGTTGCAAAACCATAGAACCAATTTAGTTCAGCAATTCACTTTGAAGTGATGAAAGAAATAGAGGCGGTACGCAAATGTTACCTAAATTCTGGCCGGGCATTAATGAGAATACACGAACTGGTCTATTGTGAGCAGAGATTTTAACTTCTTCATGAAATACATATGGCAAAAATGTTTCATAACGGAAGTTGATTCTCAGGCTTACCATCTTCCTGCGCCGAAAAATAAGCACGCTTCGAAAAAAACATGTTTAAGCATCAAATATGACGATGCTAACGGCAACTAACCTATGCAACGGATTTCACGTGAGTGAAACCAAATCATAGGCGTACGGGGACCTTTGGCTTTGGGGATCAACATTTTCGATTCGCCCGAAATTTTCCGCCACTAAAAGGGAAAAGAATAGGCAAGTTTTTCATGGCAATGATTCTGCTTAAGCACACTGCCCAAACATATCGGGCAATTTTGCCCGAATTTTTTTTAATCTTTCTCGAATTTGCGGGGAATTGCCCCACTAGCCCCAACCTCGTACGCCTAGGAATTAGGTGATGTCACATTGAAGCTACGGAAAATTGTTAAGTCAATGTAACAGATCAATCGAAAGAACACCTTTCGAAACCAAATGCCTGAATGTTAACATAGTACTGCATATATTTCGCTTACTGAGCAGGCATTTTCAGATCCTATTCAAGTAAGTCATAACCAGGGCTCCCAATGAGATTTTTTGAAAAAAACCTACGAACTCACCAAACCCCCCCAAATTTGAACAGAAAACCCCAGGTAGACGCAAAATCAGGTGAATACTTCTACAATCTACCTTGTCTGGGCATCTTCACAGGCCCATTTAATTTATTTGTTGGTGAGCAGACACGAAGTCCATAGTACAGTATAAGCACACATACTTTGGATAACGCAGGTCGATAAAAACAGACAAACAGAACGTTTTAGAAGACATCGGAGCCGGCGTAATCACAAAGTTAGACACTTTTTGCAACTGCGTTGAAGGCAGAACCACAGGGTTACAGACACTTTCTTAACACTATTGTTAGCTAACAAGTAAAGCACTTGTTACAACACTGCTGGAGATTAGGGCGCCAATCCCCAAACTGGTCGAGTCCAGGTAAAATGCCTTCTCTTTTCGACTTCTAAAACAAGTAACTACAAAAAAGTCATTAAAAAGCTTTCTCTTTTCGACTTCAAAAACAAGTAGGCTAACTACAAAAAAGTCGATCTGCTTCGCTTCCTGTCGGATTTCTTATCACACTACAACCAACGGATACACCTTTAATAGATATATTATCACCAGCAATCCATGAATCAGCCGCTGGTAACGCTGCGTAGAAGTTAAACATTTCCTAGGCGAACGCGGAGTCACAGACCTTCCCCTACGCTGAAGTACGTGCTGTGAGGTTGCAGAACCGCCGAACTCACTGAACGCAGTCCATGATGCGTCACGAGAGCAGTTGTAGCGGTTCAGCAAACGCACTCTGCGCGGAAGCAGTGCATAAAACCAAAGCAACGTCACAGTACACGCGGCCACAGCGCTGCAAATACGCGAGCGCGCACACGCAACGCATCGAACTGCTGCGAGTCTACAACAGGCTTGTTGCGGGCTGGCAACTTGAAAACGTCAGGTCGCTTGGCTGGAAGATCAAGACCACGAATATAACATCGACAAGGCTGACCTCTCTGTTTGTAGTGTGTTGGCGTGGGACATTTGTGCCACTTGTAGCATTCTCACTATGTAGATCTAGTGCTTTTGCGTTTCATTTCGTGCTTTTCGATGAGCCTGTGCTAGCCTGCTTTCAATTGTGCTAAACGTTACTATTTTTTCCGAAAGTGCTTTGTTCTTAACTGCTCAGAAACCATTGCTAACCCTAAGTCTACAAACAGTGCTGCCACAGGCTTCTCTGCAAAAATAACTAGATTCGCAAAAAAAATTCACTAGATTTGATTTTTTGCGTCAAAGTTAGCAGTTTTGCTTGAAATAATTTAGTTATTTGCTTTATCGCCCAAAAACCCTTGCATCATTTGCAAGTTTGTTAAAATACATCATGCTGAAACCTGGAAAATCTTACCAACAATTGTCAGGCTGTTTTTAAGAGCTGAAAACGACACCACTTGCAGAGTATTTTAGACCAGCGCTCTTCAACAGGGTTGTACGGTGCACCCTAGGTTGCACCAAAATATGCGTGGGGTGCACCACTAAGAAAGGGTTCACAAAGGTGCATCACAAACTTGACACACTAAACAGATAATTTTTACAAATCTTTCTGTTCGCAAAAATGAACCATTTTAACCAAGCAATGACTTTCAGGATTTAACCGAGATTTTGCACATTCTAAAGTGTGGTGCGTAAGCATCAGACCATTTCAAGCTAATTGTTGTAATTTGATGATTATTTGTGATTCATAGCAAAAGAAATGAGCCATTATCAATTGAATTATGTAGCTGAGTTACTGAATTAGGAGGCTTGTTTATTTAGGCCAAGGTACTTACAGACATGGGCGCAATTGGGTGGGGGGCACGGGGGAAGTGTCAGTAACTAGGGTGCATGAGTTTAAGTGTTTAAGTAAATAGGGTGCATGAGTTCGTCAAAATATCTTTAAGGGTGCACCGTAACAAAAAAGTTGAAGAGCACTGTTTTAGACCAAACAAGATAGCATTTAATCAATTATTTCCACTGCAGCAATCCTGCGAAAACTGAAAATATCGCCACGGGCAAAGTTGTAGCAACGAACGACTCACGTAATCAAATTGCTTATGGATTAAAAAGGGCTGAAAATGTAGAAAAACACACTTTGCAAAAAATCACTAGATTGTAGTGAAAAATCACGAGATCACTAGGTCAGTCTAAAAATCACTAGATCTAGGGAAAATCACTAGGCGTGGCACCAGTGCCTACAAATTTCTGCCAGAAACCTTTTAACGCCTCCAGTGGCCGGTACTCTTTCGGCCATAACTCGCCAGCTGCTAGTGCTAGAGAGGTGTTCAAGCCCTCTACGGATTCAGCAAATCTTATAGTTCCGACTGAACAAATAATTTTTTTTCGGGTTTTATGACACCCCTGGGAGACATCACAAATGGGGGTGTTTTAGCGTTTTTATTGCCTACTTTACCCGGCCCTAGGCGCCAATCCAATGAGCACATTATTTCGCTCAATTTTTTTCGAAACTAGACTATCATCCGAGTCTTTAGAGCCCTTGATTGACTTTATAGCATATCTGGAGCCAAAATTATGCCACATAAAACAAAAAGTGGTCAAAATTTCTACCCCTACAAACTCTAAGCTGGGGTTGAATAACACCGACTTTGGATATTGCCATAACTCGCCGCCAGAATAGGTTAGAGAGCTGTTCAAGCCCTCTAAAGACTCGTGAAGACTTGTAGTTAGACGAAAAAAACATTTTTAGCTTGAGATTCTCGGGTTTTTTGTTGATGTTTACATAATGAGAGGATGCTAATGCATATTTGTTTACATTGGATGACGTCATCATCACCTGGGAGTCGACCAATCGAGCCGATTTTGCGGCTCAAAGTTTTTTGGATTCTAGGCTACAATATGAATCTTTAAAGGGTTTGATGGACTTTCTAGCATTTCTGGTTCAAAAGTTATGGCAAGATAAGCAGATATTAATTAGGAGAATCCCCACTAATTCCCTAGGGAATCCTTACAAGATTTGGGGTCTTTCGGCCATAACTTTAGCACCAGAAACGCCAGGAAGTCGATTTAGGCCTCTAACGACTCATATTACAGCCTAGAATCCAAACAAACTTTGAGTCACAATTTTGGCTCATTGTCTGGGCGATGACGTCATAAAAGAAAAACCCCAAAAAAGTAAAACGTACCCCAAACCTGACGACATCCACCGAAAACCCCAAATCCAAATCTCAAAAGGTTTTTTTTTTCAATGCAAACTACAAGACTTCAAGAGTCTGTCGAGGGTTTGAATAGCTCTTTACTGTAGCAAAGCGCCTGGCGAGTTATCGCCGGTCGCACAAGCCGCCAGTGGGAGACTCATGCTTTTTTCACAATTTTTGTTTTTTTGTGCAAAACGTTTTTTGCGCCATAATTCTGGTTCTGGACATGCCAGAAGTTCAATCAAGGGCTCTAAAGACGCGGATGATCTTCTAGTTTCCAAAAAATCTGTGCCAAAAAAATGGCTCATTGGATTGGCGCCCAGGGTCAACTAAAGTGGGTCAAACATTAAAAAACATGCCCTCTTTGTAACGTCACCAAGAGAAAACCCCACACCCAAATAAAATTTTAAAAAAATCGAAACTAGAAGACTTGCTGAATCTGTGGATGGTTTGAACAGCTCGCTAGCTATAGCAGCTGGCGAGCTATGGCCAAAAACGTGCCGACCACCAGAGTGGCCGGCGCGGGCGTTAAAGGAAAGACGGGAAAAGAAAAAATGTTTTGTTTGCGTTGGTCGAAACAATCACAGGAGAAAATCAAATTTCATGGCTTTTGAGAAGAGAAATGCAACCGAAAAATGAAAGACGAGGAAAGAAAAAATGTCTTTTTGCGTTGGTCGAAACATTCACACGAAAAAATCAAATTTCGTGGCTTTTGAGAAAAGAAATGAAACTGCGTATGAGCAGGCGCGGATTTACCATTAGGCTAAAAAGGCTTAAGCCTAGGGTCCCCGATTTCGAGGGGCCCCAAAATGTTGGGAGTAAGGACAATTTCCAGCATTTTTGTAAGAAACTATATTTATATATTTTTTTGGTTCAACGCAAGTTCTTTTACTATGCCGCTAAGAAAAGATTTCTATAGAACAGGGGTTCCCAACCTTTCTCTGACCATGCACCCTTCAGAATTTCGACAGGTGAGCATGTACCCCTAAATTTTTTTTGACAAAAAGGCTGAATAGAATAACAGCAATCGACTGAATTTTATGGAACTTTTAGATTTTTAGAACTATAAAGGTAGATTCCATTTTTCTGTCTCAAATTTAATTTGTTGCTTCTGTGCATCAAATGTACCCTTTGAGACTGGCAAATGTACCCCCACGGGTACATGTACCCCAGGTTGGGAACCCCTGCTCTAGAAGAATAAGCGCGAAAGATTGAAGTGAGTGTTGATGAGCACTCTCTTTTTATGGTGTTGAGAATTGGCTATTTTTACGTAAAATGTGTGGAACGAAACGCCTCGGATCAATTTTTCAGATTACACGAGGCCAGTGAGGTACTTTCGTTCAGCCCAGGTTTCTCTCTTGTTCCTTTTAACTGGTAAGCTACGGGATAAAGGCAAGACTAGCCCGCACTGCAGCCAAGGCTGCAAATATTCCATGGAGCAAAATTCTAACTGTTTGTAATAGCGCCCGTGTTAAGCTGGGATGTTCTTTGATTTCAATTGTTTGTAGCAATCTTCGGCCATTCCTTTGTACAGGTCTATGCATAGAAAAAGATTTTAACTACCGTTGAACTAGAAACATATATTGATGCAGGGCCGCAACCAACTGATATTTTCGGGGGGAGCAAAATGATGTAACTTGTTGCTGCACCTAACAAATACATACGTTTGTGAAAATTTCCGGGGGGCAATTTCCCGATTGCCCCCTCTGGTTGCGGGCCTGTATTGATGTACTAGTAAGGGCAATTTGTAGCTTGCGCTATTAGCTCAGTTAGCAAAGTGAGCTTCACGTGTAACTTGTTTTCTTTCTTTCAAAGTAATCAGGACAACGGTCGATCTACAATAGGCTTACTTGCATTAACTTGAGAATGTCGAAACGTAGTTGTGAGAGTGGTTCTAGCAAGCGAAAGAAAACCATTCCCAAAGCAGATGCACTACGAGCTGTTATTGAAAAGGCGAAACCAATAGCCCAGTTTTCCGTGTGCCAGAAAGGCCTATACCAGCTATGTCGAACCCGCGGCACAGTCGAAGGTTTTGTGCGACCCAATAGGTTTTGTCGTATAAGTAGCCGATATATACTGACAACCAGTTCGTATTTTGATAATCTTAAATTTGATATTTTTGATGCAGGTGGTCCTGACTGCCACTTTATCACATCTGTACTGCGTGCTGGGTGATTTCTATATGTCCACTGACACCTTGTTGCAAAACGTTTTACTAGTTTTCTGATTTATACCCTTACATTGGCAAAACACTTTCCTATAAAATCACACCTACGGAGTGTTTAGAAGTGCCAAACAGTTGTTGACATTGCAGTTAGGATTTGAACACTTTCAGTACATTAGTTTAAATTAAATCTAGTTTGCTAAGATCAAAGTCAGTCATTCCATGTGCGGCCCTCACTAATATGTCATTCAATTTTCGGCCCTGGTTAAGATAGTTGCATAATTTTTGGCTCAGTAAGCAATTTCGGTTGGACATAGCTGGTCTATACCAAAGGTGGCCACGGATCCGGAGTGCCGGAGTCAACTCAGGTAGGATACTGCGTTTTTCTTTCGGATCCGGCGCAGGAGCCGAAGTCAAAATTTCGTGAAAAACCGCATCCGGAAACACTTTTCATTTTTAGCAGTAGCAGGAGTCTTCGTGGTTTTCACATAAGGCACTTCTTAAGTGAAAACATTGCTAAATTTCGGTTGCATCAGTGGTTGCCAGAGTATGAATAGGAGTCGGATCCTCAAATTTGAAAAATTTTCGGACCCGGACCTGTACAGTATATGGATTCAAAAATTTTGGAACAGGAGCGGAGTTGAAGTTTGAAAATGTGACTCCGGCCACATCTGCCTTCCAGAAGCGCCCCCAATTTAAAATAGTCTAGAGCCCCGAAAATGAAAATTCGCAAAACGTCTGACGCGTGATTTCTGCAAACGCGACTGTTTTAGCAGATAACGTTAATTCCGAAGAATAGCAGATATCGCTAAAAATTTAAATAACGATCATCTTGAAGCATATTTAGTAAAAATGAAGAGGTCCCCGCATCTTCATGTTTCAAAAAATTCGGACAAGAAGCATGTGCTCATTGTTTGGCCTAACAGCAAAGTGCTATTTCAGACATTGCGAGATTTTTTGTAAGTGTGGCGAACTACTCTCAAGCAGGCGCGCAATCAGGGGGGGGCATTTGGGGCATTTGCCGTCCCCGAAATTTTCAAAACATTGCATAGCAAATTTGACATTTGCAGAAACTTTCAAAGAATAAAGACGAAATTTTATATTCTAACCATTTTTAGGAAATTTTATTGGAATTTTTCTTTGTCTTGCTCGTTAATTATTATCTCCTTACAAGATTTATCTTGAGACAGGTTATCTGATCAAAAATGTCGTAAATGATTGACATTCAACCACTAATATGCTGGAAGTGTCAACTTGGGAGATAGTTTAAACTGTTCGTATTTTTAAGGCATTTTTTATCTGTTTGTTCGCGTGCTATTTTGTCTTAGACAGGCTTCAATTTGCCCTCATGAAACTTTATAACATTAGAGTACTGTTGAACCGTGCAAATTGCTGAAACTTTCAAATTGATAAGAGAAATCTTGACATAGCAGTTAGTGACTCGTCAAATCGCTTGTTCTTCTACGACCTTTTGATTATTATTATTGTTAGGGACAAAGCAGATCACCATTGTTAACGTAGTACATTTCGTAAAAAAGCGTTGTTTAGCTGCATTTTCGCTTCGAAACCTGATAGTTTTTACTAAATTTAGGTTGGTGACAGTTTCACGTTTTGGTGTTTTCCTGGATTGATCCCAGTATCACGGCTTGGGAGAAAGGTTTAGTAAAGTGTTATATGAGTACTAGTCAAGTGTTGAACGCACCTACCTACTAGACCACTTTGGCTCCAAATGACACTTTACAAGACCCTAACTTTTGCAACCAGTGCACGTCCTGAAAGCTCATAGTCGAAAACGTGCTTCTAAAAGCTTTCACAAAACTCATGGATGCCAGAAAAAGCCGTTTTGCCCCAAACACACCTGATCCGTTATGCGCCAAAGACACAGGACATATGATCCGTTTTGCCCGAAATAGTAGCATTCAAAGATCCCCTCACCCTTGACACAGGTTATCCTTCAAGTTTGGGATCTTCATTTGTGATAAATATTCAAGAACATGCTAGAAGAATAGGGTTAGAACGAATTTGCCAAAACTAGACGAAAATTAGGCAGGTTTACTACTGTAGTAGCCTATACATCTGTCACACTAAAGCCATGAATACACTAGTTGAGTACGGAACCAGGTGTTTGTATGAGGATACTAATTTTTACTCTGTTCTGATTGTTCGGTCTGCATCTTGATTAAAACTGGAAAGTTCTCATTTTCGGAAGTGTTGCGAAGAGAACTTTTATCTTTGTGTCAAGCTTATGCAGAATGACATGGAAATATTTTCAACTGCAGCAAAACTGTTTGTATGACGTTTAAGGCTAAGAGTGTAAAAAGCACAGTCATCCCATTACTGACACATGCGTAAAAATCTAAAATCTTTTAACCAATACAAATGTCTGGGAGCTGTACTGAATACTGAACTCCCAGATGACAAAGGCATTCAGAGACGACTGCGATAAAAGTATTGTGCAGCAAGCAAGCTGCGAGCCTCTTCTCCCGATGTTCAAATGCAGTTAAAAATGTACTTTGTCGTTCCTTTTGTGTGCCCAGGCCGTAACCAGGGGGGCTTCCCCCCTAGAAAATCCCCCCCCTGGAAAAATGTGTTAAACATAGTTGAAAACTATTGGACATAGTTCAAATAATTTTGGCCCTTCTCGGAAAGCTCTTCGCTCCTCCTAGTGTCCCAAGCTGGTTACGGGCGTGTACACCCATGTATGCATCACAATTATGGTGGAATTTCAGAAAGTCATGCGTGCAAAGATCGCGTGCGGCCTATAATTTTGGATACAGAGCTCTATACAACCTGCCCTGGAGAGCGAGTGTTAGTAGTCATGACTCATCAGATTCAATGTAACATTCCTACATTTGAGGCCGTATTAAGAAAAAATATACACTTATTTCTCGAAAGATGCAGAAGGTCTAATAACGTAATGGTTGCCTGCTTTGATGCAGTCAGATTGTTATATTCTTCCTTATTCTTTGAACACTACAACCGCATTTCACTTTGTGGCTGAGTGCTCGAACATCGCAGTGTTTGTTCGTTTGAGGGTGTGCATGTGACAATGCATTCGTACTTTACCTGGCTGAGCTTGACCAGTTTAGGAATTAGCGTACCACTCTGCAGTAGTGTTGTACCAGGTGAACCAATAGTGTTAAAGAATACGTCTGTAAACCTGAGGCTCTGCCTCCAACGCCGTTACAAAACGTTCTGTTAAGTAAGTTTCTGTTGCCCGGTGTCAAGCGTAATTTTCTGACCTCTGCGAAATTTCTGACCTATTATTTTTTTCAGTTATTTTGCTCCTCAGAGTAAAGGAATAAAGTTTGGCGATTGCTTGTTTGATGTGCGTTGTGTAAATTAAATTTTTCGGTTAGATGTCAGATACCCACAACAAGCTACAGTACTGGAATAAGTAAAACCAGTGAAAAATATTGGACTTAATCTGAGACTTCAATTATTTTTCTTTCTCTAACTGTAACATAAACCCTAACCCGACATACTTAGCTAAACACCAAATCGTAAGTCCTAATCATTAGTTTTCTCAGCGTATTTGATATGTTGAATGCTGCTCTGTGCATGCGCATATGGCGTGAAGTCAGAAATTTCGTAAGTCAGAAATTTCGCTTGACACCGGTGATTCAGCGTCCAACGCTGTTGTGAAAGGTTCTGTTTCGTCTGTTTTTATTAAGCAGCGTTGTGCAGAATGTATGTCTGTACTATGGACTTCGTGTCTGCGGCAAAAAATACATTATTATTATATGTGACCTTTGCGAAAAAGTTGTACCACGGTTGAATAAGCACGATGACGTCATCCAATGAAATTTCATGAAAATTGCCCCCCCCCGAAATGAACAGCTGGTTGCGCCCCTGCTCTCAAGTAACTGTGATCGCGTGATCGCATAGTTGATTGTGACATATCTTCCGTGTATGCGGAGTTTTTCTGCGTAATTTTCTTGTTGCTGATATTTCACCGGTTGCAATCTATTGCATAGTAGCTTTGAGACACACAATGTTTTGCTGAAGGCAAAAAACCCTACCACCTACAGGCATTTTCTTAAACAGGTAAATTCGACAAATTCCTTATTTCTAGCTCCTGCTGATGCATATGAAATCCAAATTCTCATCAAAACCCTGAAAATGAAAACCCTGAAAAAAAGTTCTCTCAATGATATTTTATCCAATTTTTTAAAATAACCAGTTGCACTGTGTCAGAATGGTTGTCCAATTTCTTCAACAAATGCATGCATGTTTTTCGAATGGCGCAGAGGGGCTGTTTAAAATAGCAGAAGCGCAGCGCGAAGCCCGAGATTTCTACATACAAGCTTCTCGTTCTGTTGGGAGTTTGAAAGCAAGTTCTACCACAGGCAAGTGGGCAATTTCATGAGCGATTAATTATGAGATCATATTGACCAACCTCCCCGTAGCCCCCACCAGACTTGACCATGGATCCGGAGTCGACTCCGGCAGGATTCTGCTTTTTTCGTTCGGAGACGGAATAACTTTTCAAATTCGGCAATAGCAGGAGTCTGCGTGGTCATTTCTCAAGTAAAAACACAGGTAAATTTCCGTTGGGTCGATGGTAGCCGGAGTCAGAACAGGAGTCGGATTCTCTAATTTGAAAAAGTTTCGGACCCGGATCTTGTTTCAAAAGTTTTGGAACGGGAGCGGAGTCGGAGTCTGAAAAAGTGGCTCCGCCCGCCTCTGGCCCCACGTGACCTTTTTAGTGGCAACACGGCCTACAGCGGATGGTTTGAGTGGTATGTCATTGTAGAGACTGTGCAGCATCTGCTTACACCAGTGAGTTTCAACCTGGGGCCGCAACTCCCGTGGGGGTCGTTTGCCTTTTTCTAGGGGTCGCGAGAGCTACTGATAAAAATGTTCATAACTACTTCTCTGTTTTATATTTTCGTACATGAAACCATTTTATGTCGTAACCAAAATAATAAGATCACCTGGCAAAATGAAGGCCTACTTTTTTATTCAAAATCGTTTTAAGTGTGATTATTACCATTACAAAGTTTTAAGTGTGATTATGACGATTACAGTACAGGGTACTGTTGCGTTTGGCAACGCACGAATAACCTTGTGACGTAAGAATGTGCTGTGTTTGTAAATTAGGTATGTGAAATGCGGTAGCTAAGTTGGGAGTCATTCTAGTTTTCAGTGAACTGTGCTGTGGAGTGATTTATATACGGCACGGTTCACTCATTTATTAAATTCATCCACGCACATGTCAGCATCAGTACTGAAAACGAAACAAATACCCAAACCGAACTATAAGCTATGTGGGGGCCCAGTTTTTACATGTAACTTGCCAGGGGGACGATTTGTCTTCTGCTTTCCTCGTCAGTTACGCCACTTCGCGGAAAAACGCAAAAAACAACAACCTACTGAAAACCAAAAGAATACTGAATACCGAAATACGAGCTAAGAGGCGACCCATTTTTGCATTTGGCTTACAAGAGGGTGGCGATTCGCAATCCTTCCCCGTCATTTACGCCACTGGTTACAGCACTTATGAAATCAAAAAAATCTAGCGTAGGCCTCAAAACTTTGTTACGGGTCCATTGTTACAGACTGGCTGGGGTCGTAACAATCGACGAAGTTCCACTTGCGCAACAAATCCCTGACATTCGCGAACGCCACGTGGTGCGTTCCAGCAGGAATCTGTTTCGTTAAAAATAAATCAAGGTGGTGCGACGCATAAACCAATTTTATTGGTTAACTAGTTTATTAACGATAACAGTGCTGTCGTTTCGACAGCGTTTCCTAAACTGACTGCACCGAATGGCTGAAACGTGGTTTGGTGGACTTCGATATAAACCTACTCCGGTAAAAGCGATGCAACCAGAAAAAATCAAGGAGTGAAAACGACAAAGATGATACTCGTAAAATTTTGCAGTGAACCTGATAACGTATGGTCTGCAGGCAATGCCTTGCTAACCCTTACAGTACCCTACTGATAGACTTGAAAGAGCCCTATAGACAGAATCAACTCAAGTGCCCACCCTTCCTACACAAAGATTCCCAGGCCTACTCTAGATATCATAACGTTGTACATTACATAAATAAGGTTTGTTTTACATGAGAAAAGTTTATTAGATGAATACAATTTATAACAAATTGCAATATAGCTTACCTAGTATATATGAAATTGAAATTGATAAGACAAATATTAAACCTCATGCAGCAAACCTCAAATAGTGTATCGCCTCTTCCTTGTCATAAACCTCGTAAACGTGTTTTCATTCACTTTCATCATGTTCATTCACATTTGCTTGATGTACGTTCGTCACTTTCCAAACCACTGTTGTATTTTTGTGATCTTTTTTTATCAACCCTTGTGTTCGGTGGCCACCTATTTCACTTAATGGTAGTGCCGGCATTGGGTGGATCTAACATGCTCCAGCGCTACAGACATGTACCAAAGCGGCCGACGCCAGTTCTTAGCCTATTTAGTATTACCCACAGACTCCGGGGAAGCTCTGAGCCAGGTGGGAGTCAAAGGTCCTGGTTATCTAAAACTGGGCCGGTGGTCTGGAACTTTCCCATGCCGCTCTCAATGACGCTAGGACAGGGTCTCCAAAGTTTTTTTGTCACATAAGCTATTACACAACAGTTCGAGGACAGGAAATCTTATGGAATGACATTGCTTGGGCATATGTTACATTCTACCAAATCAATAAATTATCGCTAATATCTGAAAAAAAGGTTTATTGATTTGGTAAAATTTATCTTCAATTATTGATGTAATTTATATTTGGTAGATTTTATTGTTCATATTTATATTATTTTTTTTTCATATTGCAATATTATTTTTTCATTATTGACAAAATGTATTCAGATGTGGCCCCACGGCCGTAGCTTGGAGACCCCTGTCCTAGAGCAGGTGTCCGCAAATAGTGGGTCACGACCCAAATTTGGGTCGCGAGATCTTCCACTCTAGGTCGCGAAATTTACATTTTAAATTTACCATTCTCATTAGACAGAATAAATGCAAGCATTTACTGTTTTATGTGGTAAGTTTCATACAATTTTTGCAATAATATTGCTACTGACACTGGTAGTCTTAATATTGATATTTAATTATAAAGAATTTTCCACAAGATTATATGCTCACAAAATGTCTGGGTTGCGAAAATTTAGAAATACATTTTAGGATCGCGCCAAAAGTATTTGCGGGCCCCTGCTCTAGGAGATTGAAGCCGGAGTTCACCAGCGCCGCAGCATTGTTGATAGTAATCGATAAAAGATGCCAGGTAAAAGTCCGGCACATATAACCTGAAGTTCAACAAAGGGTAAAGCATTGTTTAGTTTACAGTATTTTTCTATCTCTGTTTCTACTTAGACAAGTAGCCTACCTGAAAGGGGTGCATTTATATCAAAAGGGCGCCAAAGACATTTCCAGGTGGACAGTTGCCCCAAGCTACCCTTCTGCATCTGCCACTGATGGCTAGCCTGCTGTTGGTTACACAGTGATGGAGTCTCGAGACTCGTCTCGAGACCTGTTTTTGCGAGTCTCCATTTCAAAGGTTTCAGGTCTCGTCTCGGTCTCGAAGGCCACAGTCTCGGTCACAAGCCTGTTGCCTTGAGACTTTCAGTGCTTGAACGATATGGCTTAGCAAAACTTCTGTAATTTAATGTGTTTTCTGTCTGCTGTATCAGCAGTTAGGAAACAATGAAATCAGGTGAGTAAAATGCTAGAAATTAAAAAAATGTTTCGAAGTGGTGATGACATTTTTTGAAAAATTTTGGGAAAAATCAGCATAATCCACAAATTTTCAAGTTTCGGTCTCGGTATCGGTATCGACGTTTTAACCAGGTCTCGGTATCGAAGATTAGGTCTCGACTATACCTCTGCGGTTAATAGGCTATACAAGTAGACCCAGGCTCACTAAAAATTCCAAATTGGAAATTTGATTTAAATTTTTTTTCATTAAAATGTTTGAAATGCTTGTGCATTTTTATGTTTATCATTAACCCAAGAGTTAAGAATAAGGAAGTTCCTCTGTTTCTTTCAAATTTTGCCCTAGTTTGAAATAAAAGTGTTCCATACAGCCTTGTATAAAAAATATGACGCAATCGCAAGCTTGTTCGCTTTTCTGGAGTCCAGGCAATTTGTGCCGTAGCTGGATGTATCTTGAAAATTATCCTTCCATTTTTTTTGTTTTTCAACGTTTAGTTGCCTTCCAATTTTCTTAGTTAGACAGAGGGTTTCTCTGTCCTCGTGTTTGGCGCTGACCTTCAGTGTCCTTATAGTTACCGTAAAAAAGCAAATGTCGAGTATACTGCAGGAACTGCAAGTGTCCAACCAAATTCTTTCAAGGCGTCTTAACATGCGCGAACTATGTTGGATGGGGTATTGCTTTTAGAAATTGCGCTTGATGGCTTGGCTAATGTTCGGAAACACTGACGTTGCACCGGAACCTTTCCGTTCCTCACGTACGCAAAATTTAATAGAGATACGTGAGAAGCACGAGGGTGGGCAGCGGTGGATTCTCAAAAGCCAACCTTTGTCTTAGAGCTTTCGTAACCAGTTCCAGGCGTTCTCTTTTCTAACAATTTGACATTAATGAAGTCACTTAAAAGCAGTAGTGTTTCTGTATGCTTTCGAGGAATCAGTCGACTGCCATCTGCTTTCATCTTTTTGCGATGATTCAAACTTGCACATATCTCTATTCAAGTATGTACTT
>JGI24158J21664_10006248_pt1 | contig 15685 bp, 15 predicted proteins | sample Ectturendosymbi3_FD_21664 | JGI IMG/M metagenome (IMG submission 21664)
CATAACTTTTTTTCCTCTGAAACTTATTACTTGAAACTTCACAGGTTGCTTGAAAATAGGTCTAGCAACATACTCTGTAAGTTTGAAGATTTTCCACTGCTTTGAATGAGCGCAGTGAACCTTCTAAGTAAAAAAACAGTAGATCCATCCCAGTTTTCACCCAATATACTCATCTAAACAAGGTGGAAACTTTCTTTGGTTTAGTTCATCAGAAACTAGACGATCAGCCAAACATTTTATATGTAGGAAGTTTTTTTCTAGCGTGCATGGTTTCCCTGCACAGCCTTTTCAAACAGCACCTTGCCCGCTCAAGCGTCACGCATAAAACCATTCCATCAGCCTAGCCATTGAGCCAAGTACGAATATATCGTAGACTGGCTCTCAAAGTGTTAAAGGCCGAATTTGAAAAGGAACAGCAGCTCGCAAAAAAAGAACGCTCGGAGTCTTTCGAAATTGACGGAAGCAAAATCCCCGTTCAAATCCGTGAAAAGGGACACCCGGGATTTAAGGGAGAATTTTCAGGAATGACAACACAAAAGGTTCCGTTGCCTTATAAAAATTACCAGGGAGATTTAGGATATCAGTCGCCGTTAGGTGACGGGAGTGAACACGGTTATGGGAGTCCAGGGAGACCTGAACAACCGCTCTTCTCGACACCGATGTTTCGATTTAATAATGATAATAAACCTAGGATCAGTGAACTAAAGAAATTGGTTACGCCATTGATAAAAGGGCATGAATTAGAATGGGCCACTATAACGGAAAGCTTGGTCAGAAATATAGATTACAAAGATGCCGGAATGATGCTACAAGCGTTGACTCAGCAATTGAATAATCACCCAGAAGCATTACGACATGCGACCTTCTTATTGTACCAAGCGTCCACCAATAATCTGACTGAAAACCCGCTAAAACAATTCTTTACTTGGCTATGAACAAAATATCGCCTAACCCCGAGACAAAAACGTTCGGAATTTACACGTCTGTTGAAAGGAATGTGCTGGAACTGGTATCATAACCCTGCCGACCAAATAGGTGAGATTATTGCCAGAACGCATCTAACATGGGACCAAGTAGCACAAGACTCTGCCCTGTGTAAGGAACTTAAAGCGGCAGTAGGCTCCAAAACTGAACCTATGTTTTTACAACTAAATGGGACGCCGATTAAACAGTGGTACGAACAAATTATGCAAATTTGGAACGAACTAAAAGATAGTCGAAACCCCGCTGATGCTGAACCTGTTGAAATTTATCTGCAAGAAAGCACTGAGGAAATCGAGGGACTGTCGGCAATAGCAAAGACACAAGGAATTCCTCAGGTTAAGGACACAACGCCTAACTTTTCTGGATTTCATGAAGACTTGAAGGATGTTGTTTCGGCACTGCAAGTTACGGCAAAAACATTACAGGAGAGTCAAACTAATGTAAAGCCTAAAGTCCCTGACAATCAGCAAGATGTTGAGACACGTAGGTGTTTCGGATGTAAACAAGTTGGGCACATAAGAGCAAATTGCCCATCAAAACCTCAATTTAACAGAGAAAATGGAGCACAAGGCCAAAACCGTAATCGAAACTTTGGCAACAGAAACTTGACCAATAACAACAGAGGCAGATTTAACCAACAAAATGGGGGACGATTCCCGAACAACCGAAACAATTGGGGAAATTATAATCGTAGTACAGGAAACAATAATTGGCAAAGTAATTTTAACAGTCGCCAGAATGGAACGGGACGCGGTAATACTAATTACAGCCAGAATAGGGGCTACCAAGCTAATGCAGAGCAGATTCGAAACAGGATTATTCAAGAAGGAAGACCTAAGGCTTCATGGACTGAACCACATAACATAGGAGAAAATACTGATGATAACAGACCGGCGCTTACCCCTGCTGACCACGCGGAAGCAAATTTTGTGGACGGCTTATCGCCTAATGAACGTTGGAAAACGGAGACTGCGCGAGCTCCGATGATGTATGATCAAGCAATGGCTCATTTAGCCCAAGCCGCTAAGGTAGATGAAACTCTTCAACTTCCGCGGTTTGATTTTTTGGACAAAGTTAGAAGATTTAAACGCCGAGTCGCACTTCCTACAAGCCTCGGACCCCAATTTCGATAGGAGCAACTATTTATTGTTAAAAGATGATAACAAAGACAGGGCATTCTTACTGGATACAGGAGCCAACAGGAACTTAATTGATGCTTCAGTACTCACGCTAGAAGAGTGGCATAGAACTGACGAGACCCGTAAATGTGAANTATCAAACTTTAATACTAACGCGCCGAAATCGCGGTCACTGGGCGTGGTACTTTTAAGGTTCTGTGTAGAAGGAAAAAAACTAGAACTGGAATTTATAGTAATGCCCTCCAAAACATTAAGTTATAACTTAATCGGGGTAAGGGACATTACGGAGCACTTTTTGCCAATGATAGCGCGTATGAAATCAAACAAACAAACATTTGAAACTATGGCATCGGTCAATCAAGCTGAGGTACAAGCCCATTTCACTCAAGAAGAAGCTGTTGCTTATCTTGACACGTTGCCTGAAAAGAAATGTCCTGTAAAGCCACAACAAAAGACCCTAATTGACCAAGAATGGTTCCAAAAGGCATGGGGCCTATTCCGCGTTTACAGAATGAAAAGCTCAATCTGTTAGAGGAGTCTAGGCTCCCCAATCAGTGTGAGGTTGAATTGAAACCAGGAGCCAAACTGTTTTTTGCAAGGATGTATCAGTTGTCTGAAAGATCTACGCAGGAAATGGTGCGATTTCTGAAAGAGGCTGAAGAAAAGGGGATAATCGAAAGGGGGGAAACGCGTTGCCGCAGTGCTGCTTTTATGGTTTCTAAAAGTGATCCCTCACTCCCTCAAAGGATGGTAGTTGATCTACGTTTGTTTAATAAGATCACAAAGATGCAAATCTGCCACGTACAGATCAGCTTTTAAATCATGCTGGTCATGGGAAGTATCTGTCCAAATTGGACCTAACTAAGGCTTTTTGTCATGTCGGTGTGCACCCAAGATCGCGCGAATTGTTAGGGATAGCGACGCAGCCAGGGGGTACAGATTCAGGCGTCTCCCCATGGGCTGGGTAAATTCGTCAGGCCTGTTCTCGATGGCCGGAAACTTTGTCCTAGGACTGGCCAACTTTTGGTACAACAAGGACCGAGAACGGCGAGGACTCGGAGAAATACCTGAAAACATTTTAGTCTATATTGACGACATTCTGCTAGTAAATGATGACATTGGCGAACATAAATAAGCCCTCTACTACGCCCTGTATTTTTTAGCAAGGTTCCACTTGACCACTAATTTGGCCAAATGCGAATTAGGCAAGGACAGCATGAGGTTTTTAGGACGCTGGATATCAGAAGGCAAAGTGCACTGCGATCACAAGCACGTGGATGCCATGCGGCGGTTGCCGTTGCCTAGTACAGTGCGTGAAATGTGCAAATGGCTGGGAATCGTAAATTTCACAAGGCCATTTTTGCCAGGCATTGCTGAATACCAAAGGCGATTGAACAAAATAGGTTCTGGGATACCTAAACGGCAAAGCAATCGCATTAGCATTAAGTGGACCAAAGAATTAGTACAGGATTTTGCGAAAGTACGCGATATGGTAATGGAAACTGTTGGTACCAGCACTTACAACCCTAAGCTCCCTCTGTATTTGGCCACGGATGGTTCCGACTTTGCCATAGGAGGTATCATTTACCAATTAGACGACAAAAAACGGATACGTCCGTTAGGGTTTTTTAGCAAAGGCCTAAACGAGGCACAACAAAGTTATGGGGTCATTGATAAAGAACTTTTGGCTTTAGAAGGCAGTATTAGGCACTTTTTCTATTTAATGGAAGGAAATCATTGTCCTGTCTACGTAGACCACAAACCACTGGTAAATATCCTGCAGTCTAAAAACTGCCACTTACACTTTCGAAAACATCGTCTACTTTTCCTGTCAGAATTTGATTTAGACATAAATCATGTCGACGGGTTGGATAACGAGGTTGCTGATTACCTAAGTCGCATCAAATTGCGCAAGATCGCGCCAGTAGAAGCAAATGTAGCTGAGGTCGATGAGGACACTTGGGCAAACGAGTTAGTGCATTTTAAGTCAAGGCTAACCACAGACTGGTTAGAGAACATCAGACAAACACAGAAGGAGCTATTGAAAAATAAGCCGCAGAGCTCTGAATGGAACGAACAGTTGGGACTATGGATGTACAAGCATAAAAGGGGACCGTTGTTAATATGGATACCTGATGAAAGTATTCTAGACACTCTCATCAAGTGTGATCATGATTGGTGTCATTTTAGCTGGAAGCAAACCTATAGGCGAATACGACAACTGTTTTTTTGGCTTAAGTTGCGCAGAAAAGTCAAGACACTGTTGGATAATTGCGACATTTGCCAACGCATAAAAGCTTTCCGCCGTTTGCGTTTATCACCAGCACCCTTCGAGGCACCTAATGAGGCTTTTAGTGTGGTCCATGTCGATCATCTCCATATGGGAGAGAACGATATCTTACCTAATGTCACAGAATGCTTGACTATGATTGATCGTTTTATGGGAATATTGGTAGCCGTCCCCGTTACTCATGCCAATGCCCAACAATCCTTATTAGCATTTTTTAATCATTTTATTAGTCGATACGGAGTACCCAAGATCCTAATTTCAGATAACGGCCCTGCCTTCAGATCTCGACTGTGGGCAAAAGCTATGCAAGCTATTGGAATAGAGCATAGATTTACTTTGCCCTACAACCCTCAGTGCAATGGGAAAGTTGAACGTGTACATAGAACCCTGTTGACCATTCTAAGGGGACAAGAAAAGCCCCGTATGTGGCCAGTTTACTTACCTTTTGCTATGTTAGCCATTAACACGTATTATGATTTGGAACGAAATGCGTCCCCAAGTCTTAAGTCCTACGGTTTTCATATAAAGACACCTGGCATCCCATTATTCGACAATACTTATGAGGGACCTGCCACTACCAAATATATTCCAAAAGGGCCAATAAGTATGGAAGAAGCAAGATGGGAAAATGCAACGTGGGCTTACGTTAAAGTAATGCACAGAAGTCACAAACTAAACCCGTTTCTACACGGTCCATACTTGATTTTGGAAAGGGATGGGCGTAGTATGAAATTACAAATGGGAAGTGAGATCAAAACCATTTCATACCAGCACTTGCTGCCAGCCAAACCTAAGGTGCGTCCTTTAGTAATACAATTACCAGAAAAGTCGCAAATCGACTTACGCAAATATGCAAAATAAAGTTAACACCTTCTTTTGGGGAAGGGAGTGAAAAGCAAGCAAAAGCTCGCTTTTTAGATTTGTTTTTATCACTAGCATACTGCTAATGTAAACATAATGCACTTTATAAATGTTTATATGTTACAGGGAATACGTTGCTTTAGAAGTAAGATGCTAGGATATCTGTTAAAATTGTTATTAAATACAGAAGTAGAGTCAATAAAATCACATACAAACGTAAGCGAAGGATTAAGTCACTTACTACGTCCAATTGCGGTTAACAACCAGGTCGTTGTAATGGTACCAGAAGAAGAGAGAACGAGAATAGTTCATGAGGTTCCAAGTATTTATAACCAGGCTTGCAATCAAAAGCAATTTTACGAAAACCTTATAAACAACCGTATTAATGTACCACTAAATGAACCGCCATTCTTAATCAAGCCTGTATTAAGAACGGGTTATGGAAGATGTACAATTTATGACCAAGGATGGATACACATACAAAACCCAAATGTTATAGCACATAGAAGAAACGTCCCAAATGCAGTAATAGAAACATATGTAAGATTTCCAGTGAGGGATAGAAAACATACGATCCAAGTGCTCCCATCTGGTGATACTATTGGATTACATATAAATGAGGATATAGATCCATTTATACTTATCCTAAGAATAGTGGCATCATTTATGGAAAGATACAAGGAAGTAACTTATCAAGTGAAGGAAAAATTAGCCGATGATTTGTTAAATAAAATAATACAACCTTGTTATATCATAAAACAAGAGTTTCCACGACTACAAATGGTCAATTATAGCGAAGTGGTTAAAGAACCAGTGGAAACTGGGATAAAGGCCTGTAATTATACAACTTGGTATCCAATTGAATGGATATCTACAAGCCAAATACAAATCCTAATACCAGGAGGAAATATTGTACCCTTTGTACCAGTCTCTGCAACAAATGACAGGTTATATTATCATCGAACGTTTTCAGATAATTATGGGACAGAGGCCAAAGCAAAATGGATAGTATTAGATTTGGTGGTGGGAGAGAAATTGGAACGACCCCGACCTACGGCATTCTTATTAAAACAAGAAACATCTTATTTAACGGATCACAAGTTTTTATTCCTGCCACCAAGTTTAAGAACAGTTCATTCCATATTTTTATACTATGAAAGTGGACTTTGCTATTATAATTCCACATTCACGGCATCACCAATTTCACCGAGGTACCCAGTAGGCATCACTATGAATCCGGTAAGTTTAGTTAGTTGGCGATGTTCACAGGCAAGTGAATGTACAATAGAACATCTAAGTTCCAGAATATTCCCATACGGAAAATTGGAATTAGCATTATTACAATTTGAACGACCTCAAAGCTCTTTAGAATTATGTACCTCTCTACCTAAGCCAGATAACGCAGTCAGTTCATACAAAAAACTTGATAGAGCAATAAGAAATAAAATTGGCCGACACTGGAGATGGTATTCTTGGCCAGAAAAAGCAACCGTTAATATTATAAACGTAGAGGCAAACGCATATTTAAATACGATACTTTCCAGAGAAGACTTTATAAGATATTATGAAAACACCAACCAAGCGTACAATTTATATTATGACAAATTAATGAAAACTCAACTTAAAATAAGAAACTATCAATTCGATTATAACAGATTAAAAGAAGAAGGAGATAGAGACATGACCAAACAATTAAGACAACCTATTCGATTAATACGAAACGAATTATTTTCAAAAAGACAATATTTGTCACTTTATGCAAAAAAGCTGTGGAAAATACATCTAATACGGCAAGACTTATTACAACATTATTATGCAATTATAAGAGCTAAGCAAGTTTTGGAAATAGTGAAAACAAGCACGAAATTTAAAAAAGATGAAATCTATGAACATCGATTAAATGGCGATTATCTCTACTCTTGGAATCGATTTCGAATACTGGGACAAGTAGATCAAGAACAGAGGTACACTATGCCAGGAATAGAAGATAGCTCCAGAGGTCACTGGGAAACTGGAAAACTGGTAGCGCTAATTACGGGAACATTAGCAGCTGGAACGGCACTAGTATATGGAGCTTATAACTTTTTTATAAGTAATTTCTCTACAAGCGACGAAGTATCAATCAATGCTGAAATTTCATTAGAAGCTATCAACGATTACCATCTTAACTAGAATAACATATATACTTACATATGTGTGTATTTAATATTTTTATGTGTTCGTAGACACAGCACTAGCCAATCAGTGATGACTGACGAAGCTAGAGTAGATAGTGTGACCATATTGTGTGATTTTCTAAAACAAATAGGGATGAATGCATCCGAGGATGCAACCACAAAAGTGGGTCTACTAATGCCTTGCCTGGATAACATAAGACCTTTGACGTGGGTAACTATGGCACAAGCCACTTTCGATAACCATCCAGGAATGTCAGCAGCTGATAAATTAAGGATAATAATAAAAAAGACCATTGGAAATTGGTATATCCAAAACAAGGTTAGACAGCTATGAGCAAGAGCCAACGTTGAAGGAGATGCAGATGAAAAACTGCTCGCTTTCTGGAGTTGGATAAAAACGACCTTTGAACGCGAACGAAGTTTCAAGGCTAACGATGTCGAAGAATATTTAAACAAATGGTATATGGATGATCGCGGAAACCTCGCAGATGCCATAAATGAATTGTTATGGATACATGAATTAACTTGGAAGGATGTGCAAAACGATGAAAGACTCCAAGGCGTCATTGCACACGCACTAATAAACGACATAAAATATCTAGACCCCTCTGAAATGTCTAATACACACCCCAAGAATTGGGAAGTAGTATTAACTGAGAAATGGAAAAGATGTCGTAAACCAAATAGTGTGCCTGTACTTTTTAATTTAATTTAATGGACAATGGATTATGAAAACTCCGAAAGGAAAACATCCAAACCAAAGAAATAGAGGCCAACACTATTAAAACAGGTGAATAGTGTGACGGTATATAACTACAAGATCTTACTAAGTATGATCGAATAAATAATTTTTGATATTGCCCTACTGAGGATGATGATAGTAAGGGGCGTTTCGGTGGGTAAGTCTGTACTGACTTAATTGAGGAAATTTGTGAAACTCAGGGATTGAGAGAAGACTGAATAGGTTCAGTAACCACCGAAAAAGAATGGAGGGATAACAAGAGCATGGGTTATCCTGGAAAAAAGTGCACTGGAATGAGACCCAAAGGGTGAATCGAAAACGTGTAAAAGAGTTGAAAACACGGAAATTTTGGGGAATCTCACGATAATATATAGAGCAAGTACTTGAGAAAGAAGTAGATATAGTCTAATGGATAAGACTAGTAGAGTAATATTGTGATTGTCATTGTTTCGTAAGGTATATGTTCAACTTAGCCGCGGGCGGCAATAACACACATATTCCTATAAAAAATTTAAGTTAAGTTATCTAGAACTATGGAAATATGGCCAGTTTCTGTAGACTAGTTATAACTAAAAAACAAGTTAAAATTGATGCAGGTGTCCTCGGAAAAGACACCCATTGTGACGAGGAAAAAATTACCTCAAGAAGAAGATTGTATAAAGGAAGATAAAACTTTTTTCGAACTGTGGGAGCGTGCCGGTTGGCAACAGCACCCTATTGTACATAATGATGTGTTTGAAGAAAAACTTATGAGTAATGAGAGCACCAGAAGCACTCGAGAAACAAAGCAGTTTCGTCAACCCGACATGCTGTACTATAAATGAAACATCGTGTAAATGTTATTTTCTGCACTTTTAACATACTGTATCGTTAACGTTTACGTGTTGCAGAAAAAACTTAGCAAAATATATAAGACAAAATTTGATAGTCAAAAAATTGATAATCAAAAAGTTGGTAGTTGTAATGCTTTTACTTGCGGATGTTATGATGAAAGTGAAAGGGTCCGAACAGAAAGGAGATTCGCTAGAAAGTGCAATGGTTTCTATGGTGAATGTATTTCATGGAACTACAAGTGAACCACGGCATATCACCTGTAAACGAGACCCAACACAATGGGCGTTTTTAACAACCGCCGTAACCGGCTTGGTTATAATGACGGCTATCACACTGATTATGAATTGTGTTACGACTACCATATTGTATCGAAAAAATCATGAAGTCGTGTAAAAAGTCCGACTAAATTTTATTGCATGTAATGGATTTTAAAAATCATTTATGTGTACATACATGCTGTTATTCGATTGTGTAAAACCTTTGCGATTACAGACACTTTAGGATTACCTAATTATGGCGTCTATTCAACTAGTTAATGTACCTGACGATATACTAACCAGTCATAGCCGATTATACCAACAAGAGTTGGATGAAGAAGCAAAAGAACTTGTAACATTGCTTTCCAAACAAATTAGAAAAGAACGCACAGCAATGGCTATGATAAACACTGTCTTAACAATGGACGCAATGCCTGAACAGTTTTTCAACATATTACGACAAAACTGGTGTACCTGGCATGGACGAGCACAAACACTCAGTACAAATCCACTCTGTCAAATGGAGGAATATAGGTCAGGGGGATTCGAAGCAGATGGTTTCGTCTCACTTCCAGATAACAAATTGTTATGTACTGGTTGTGGGGGAATAGCATTGGATTTACCCAAATGGGGAACGCTCACCCTAATTCACGCAATGCTTAATCCGACGTGTAAAGCATTTTTGGGAGACAGAGAGTTTGATGAAAAGTGTGTTGGAAAGCTACTACCTTATCCACCCAGATTAGATGAGCAACTAGTTAAAGACAAGGTACAGCAATTATTGGATAGCGATTTCATTCTTCATAACAAGGAGTTTAAGGATGAAAAGGAAAGTTTTAAATCATTCGAGGACGTTTACATACCCGATGGAATGCCCTCTCCCAAGAAAAGGGCCCAAGCAGGATGGTATGCTATAGAAACCCTGAGAGAAACTATTAGCAAATGCTTCTGCTGTGGTGGTGAAATCAGGTATTGGAGAGAAACCGATTGTCCTTGGATGGAACATTTATGTATATACCCCAGTTGTCCGTTTCTGCATGCAGTCTTGGATGAAGAAGACATACGGGCAACACTAGCAGGACAAACAGAAAGAATCAATCGTGAGGCGTTATGGCCACTGATGGTTTATGATTATTTCCAGAAACGAGTATTCCCTGCTATTTACGTAAATTATGAGCGTATAAAGTGGAATGCAGCGTCCACCAGTACCCAATTAGAACACGATCACTGGAAAGAAACTCTTCTGATCAATTGGATACTTAATCAAAGATTAACACCATACGTAAGCAGTGAAGAAGCCGATGAACCCATCACGAAGAGAAAGCGACAAGTTGATACGTGGGGTTCCTTAATGACCAAATATCAGGCAAATGCAAGAATGGTAGATCTAAACGTTCAAGTATGAGAATGGGGTCATATTACAATCACCCGAAGATGGTACACACCCAACTGGAAAAGGGAAGACACTGCATATAGACAATCAGATATGCATTATATACCGAACCGTAATGTAGGAATGGTAAACGGAGGTTGGGCAATAAAGCCCTATATGTGAAAAGAATATTGTGTATTACAGGTACAAAATTAGGATTGTATAAAAATGGCGATGGCCGAAAATCACAATGTTTCTGATGATACCTTGGATTTAGATATAACCGATGATTTAACGGTAGAAGATGCAAATGAACCATCTACCAGTAATATAGTCAAGACTGAAAACGAAATAATGGAAATAACGACAGTCAATGCCAACACTTGTAATGAGAGTGAATGGAAAGTGGTTCCGAGCCGTAAAAAGAAAAACTTATACAATGTACAGTTCGAATTACGAAATGGACCTCGTGTTTATCTAGTTTATCGTACATTTAATGCTGAATGCTGTGATTGGAATCCGTTCAATAGCAGATTTCTTTTGCGTATACCCTTTGCAGTCCCTTTGGAACCAGAAGCAACCAAATATACCTATGCGGCTGCTCAGTTTTATGTACGCAGGCCAGATGTTTTATTCAGTTTGGATCTTCATCCTCGATATTTATCGTTCTTTGACGTTAACAAACTACGCCTTGAACGTAATTTTTTTAAAATACCAATCATTAAAAGTGAAGAAGGTATGCCTAATATAGAAAAAGGCAAAATCCTTGGATTTCTATATGTAACTGAAAAATGGCACAAACGTATGTACCGTGGTAAATTGGGACCGTCACTGTACTGCGCTTTATGCAATGAAGTTGGACATGAAGCCAGAAAGTGTAGTAAAAGTAAACCAATTACTGCATGGAAACCGCAAAAAATTGAGTTCTGATGTAAATATTTAACGATGTATTGATCCTTGTGTCTCTAGAAACAGGTTAAAAATGTATAAAATAGCTTCAACTGTGATATTTCTCATATTATGGTGGAGAATGATTGCGATGCTGAAATGCTCGCCTTTTCCAGAAGGAATGTATCATGCTACGGATATGGCGACGTATCCAGGTTTATTGGAAGCACAAGATTACAAGGTGAAGTTGATACCTGATGGTCCGATAAAATGTACTCCATTAAAAAATTTAATGAAATTGCCATGTGAAGAAAGCAAAGAAATGGATGTTCATTACTTTAATGATTATGGACGTGTAGCAGTTAAAAAGCGTACTTATACCGAATCACACTTTCCTGAAGGAAAATATTACGCTACTACGAATGAATATGATAAGCAATGCACTTGTCCCATTTTATATAAGGCAGAATGGGAAACATGGCATGTAAATAACAGAGTTACCAGTCCCGAGATAAGAGAGACATCAACAACTCTGGAAACGACGAAAATAACTGATTTTGATGATTACTATTATTTATTATCTTATGAAAATACACATTTAGTGGGGGAACATGATACAGGAAAAGCACAATTTAAACACCCTCCGGGTAGTCGACCATTTGGAGGAGGAGATATTGGGGACTGGAATATGTACAGAGTTTACCACAAGGTTGCAGCTGGGGATTATGCCGGCGATCAGATCTATGATATACAGATACCAGAACGGAACCAACCCTATAAGGTCGTATGGTCAACGGGAAGTTCAATGGATACCCCATTAGTAACACTTGATTATTTAATCAATGTTTTATATGAGAAATATCAATGGGTTCAATGGCGTGTTTACCCAGGATCAGCAAGGCATTTACCAAGGAGCTGGATGGAGACCGGTAGAAGAATTTGTCATATAGAAACTAAAGATCTAAGGGGGATTAGGTACAATCAAACAATAACTGTCCCCATGGGTATTCAAGAATGTAATATAAGGAATTTTATTAATATAAAAAATAGTGGAGAAAATGGACTTAGAGTGAATTTCGTATTGGGAAATTTTCACAGATTTAATGAATCTTTAGATTATTTAGAACTAGAAACATATAACGAAATAATACTATGGGAATATGAAGTTACGGATATCAGTCAACAAGTTACGCTGCAAGTAGACCTAACTTTCGGACCGATAAGGGAAAGTAAAGGACACATTTGGGCAATTATAAATAGGAGAACTATCGCTAACAAATACCATTTTAACTATTTATTGCCAGAGCACTGGCTTTTTCATAGAACAAAATTTGCAATAGCTGAGCACGCACATATGTGTGATTATAGAGAATTAATAAAGTACGCTCACCAACAACAAGATAAAGGAAGACCGTTGCCCGAATTCTATAGTGGGTGAGTGAACTTTTGATAGAATTCGGAAAAGTGAGACCTGAACAACGTGAAAGAATATTTAGTAACACTGGACAATGTCGACGAGCAATTGAACATGAGAAATGTACATCAGCTACAGGACCTCTGACATTAGCCATGGTGAGGCCAGATGTTACGCCCGATTTACATAATAACCAGTCAATATTGGCCTACGGAAGACCCTGTTTCCTAAATACAAATGAATCTCAAATTGATTTGAATAGGACAAAAGGAACACTAAGTAGAAATAAACGATTCATTTTTGCACTGCTGTTTTCGGCAATGATGGGAGGAATAGTAGAAAATGATATGAAAAATTATATCGATACCCATTTAAAAACATATAATCGTATACTAAATGAAAGAATACAGGGATTAGCAGCCGAAATGAACAGTGGATTCTGTGAAATACAAGACCAATTACGACACGTGAGAGAAGCCCAAAACCAATTAGAAACACAAGTTCATATGTTGGCAATAGTCACGGAAAATTATCACCAAATGCAAGAACGAACAAATAGAGTCCAATATGCAGTAGATAAACAACTATTAGAAAATACAGTTGCAAATACTAAGGCAATTTTAGAAACTAGACAAATTGCCCTCACCGAGGGAAATGAAGATGCAAAAAGAGCTATATTGAATTTTCATTTACATCGACGAATATTACTGATGTTAAGAGATCTAAGACCAGTACGAGGTTTAATGAACTACACGGTCTACAAAACTAATATACGTCAAGGAATTATGGAAAATGAAGCCCTTTATTGGTTTGGAAAAAATGAAACTGAATTTATTAAACGATGGAACAACACTGATAGAATAAATGCCTTGAGAAGGAATTTAAATATTTTAGAAGGAGAAGCGAATGAAGAACTTCAACGATTACGAAACCTAAATAATCAAAGTAAAAATGGTCAAAAAATATTAGACGGTATAACAAATGCTACCTTATCTCCTTTAAATTTTATAAATTTTACAATTGGATGGAATCCCATCACATTAAATTTTAAAGATTCTAACTGGACAGGAGGAGCTGAAAAATAAACTCAACAAAGTATTAGACTTCGGAGGAAAAGTAGTAGATGATGTTTCAGGAGTAATAAATAACGTTGTTGATAAAGGTGCAGATGTTATCGAACACACTGAAGATACTGTTACTGGTTTCTTTTCCGGACCCATTAAAATCATTAAAATTTCAATTGCATCCATTATTGGCATAATCTTGATTTTAGTAACTGGAAGTTTTGCATGGAGATATGTAAAAACTGGGAAAAAACTTGGCCGAAAAAAGGCGTTGCGATTAGCAGCTGCCGTTGGTGGTATAACCCCTGTTACTGAAATTGCAGGTGGAACTTTACGGAAGCAAACAAAACCTACCGACCCTTGAACGACGAAGGAGAAGTTTAGTGATACCAGAAAATACGACCCTATCCAAGATTAATTTAATGTTGTTAGCAGTTGTTATGTTTTTAAGTGCTGTACAATTTATCACTCTTTGTGGAAAAATGTGTACGGACACTAAAATGCTTGTAAAAATCATATCTGATGAAAAACTTAGAGCTCATGATGATCGAGTAAATGGCGTTAAAGCTATACAGGAACAATTAAGTCGGCAATATGGAGTATCACTTGGACATATGAGAGACCTGGCAAGATTAATGAGAATAAGATCGCCATACCCTGTTGAACTAAGGGTGGCTCAGTTGAAGGACATCCTGATTTTGCAATCATACGTCAAATCATACATTGGAATGTGCAATGGATCATGGATGATAATCCTAACTTATTGCCGTCGTGTCAAATAGTGTGTCCACAAGATTTACTAAAACCAAGAACTGAAATCGAGTGGATGAGGTTGGGGGAACTCTTTGACCGAGAGGCTGGAATATTAATAGACAGACCAGAGAGAAATGCGGTTGCAGAACTAGTAGATTATATCAACGATGCTGATTTAAAAACAATGTCTGTTGATCAATTATGCCGAACACCTATTTGCATCAAGCCTAACACCACTTATGAATTTAAACAACAGAAATGCCAATACTGCAATTGTATATGTTGCGATTGCTATAACTGTACGAAATACAGAGAAATGTTTGGCATAAGAACCAGTCTCACAAGGACTGGAAAGGTGGCGGATTGGGATAAAATAAATTTACGTGTGGAGAAATCTATTGGAAGCAGTCAAAAGGAAGCCGAAAACGATGAACAAAGATATCGGTTAATGGAAATTATTCACAAGAAACTTATGATGGATAATGAAAAGTTACCCAACAAGTACAGTCTTCTAAACCCCGCTGGTAATACATATCAGAAAATTCGGAAAATGGCTACACATATTCAGTATGGAAAAATACAAAGAAAAATGACCATGAAGATTGTGAGATCCGACGTGAAGGTGAAAGAATATACAAATTAGTGCTCAGTAAATTGTTGAATGATCCACAAATTTTTAGTATAAAAGAACGAATCAGAAAGAAGATTGTGGATGAGCAAGAATTTGATGACATAGAATGTTCATCTGGGGAAGGGAGTGATGTTATGACCACTTTGAGTCATAACATTGAGCAGCATGAAAGTGTCATCTATTCAAGTTCTGAAGAAACTGTTTGTTGATAAAAAATACTTTTTATTTACATAGAAAAATGACTTGACAATCTTTCACCACTGTATCCAGAATTGGAAT
>JGI24158J21664_10006250_pt1 | contig 15682 bp, 9 predicted proteins | sample Ectturendosymbi3_FD_21664 | JGI IMG/M metagenome (IMG submission 21664)
TCCCCAATCTGTTAAATTGCAATTGTGTACTAAGGCCTACAATAAAGAACAACAAGGCTTACATAATGCTGACTGAAAAGCAGGCCCGTAACCAGCTCGGGACACCAGGAGGGGCGAAGAGTGTTCTGAGACGGGCCCACATTTTTTGTACTATGTCCGATATTTTCAAACTATATCCAACACATTTTTCCAGGGGGTGGCGAAAAATTTTCTAGGGGTCTTTACGGGCCTGCTGAAAAGTATTATGCGACAACAACGCCAGCAACTGGAAGTCTGTTAGACGCACGTTAAAGATATAAGCATTTAAAGCAATGTTAGCCTACCTTAAAGTAACAGCAAGCCTCTCTGCAGCAGAAATGGGATGTCGGAGTCGCGTACTTTGCTTCCGTATTCTCGGTTGTATCTCAGCCAGAAGTCTGTCGAAATTTGCCNGAGTCATCCGAAATGACGTGTAAAAGAACGACTCCATCAAGTCCCTCACGNCACGCATCAGGTTAAAATAATCCCCTAAAAANAACATGTTGCCATGGTTGGTAAAAAAACTAAATACACCTAGTTTACAACTACACTGGTAAACTATACAGCTGTGACGAAAGTACAAGGCGTATAACAGGGCGTTCAAAGATTGCCAGCATCAAGGTCCATAATAGATTTTGCGTAGCTTCGGCGGGAGATTAATTTTGAAAAGATCCTAGAGAAATTACGTTGATGGCCTGCGGACCTACACTTTACCGTGAAGTAGGTTGTACAGTTATTGAAATTTGTAACGAGATTGCAGGAAATTCAAATACAAAGTGATTGCAATGTGAAAATGACAAGTCTTATATGTCAATTTTTACCTGTGTCAATTTTACATATATGTCAATTTTATAAATTTACATGTGGGCACGGGGGCCATGAAATGATGACGCGATCCACGGGATTGCCTCAGATAGNCCTAGATATATGCAGTAGGCCTACATNGACGATGAGTAATTGAAAATTCCATACCTGTTCTGTGCGAAATTCTTCTTTGCAGGAAGGGATGCACCCAATATCTACGCTTCCNCTTCTGTTTCAAGTGCTGGTACAACAGAATTAGGCATACCCGTAAAAGAAGTCTATTCCGTTTTCTAGCCATCACCAAAAGATAACTGGTGTGCAAACCGTACGAACAATAAACAAGGCAGCAACCTCGACACGCTTAAAAAACTGATTTGCCACAAGACTACGTCCGCGCTTTGCAGACACGCAGTCTCGGCTTGTGTGCGCCAGTGTAAACAGCTTTCGTGCACGTGTGTGTTTGTGCGTGCCTCACTGTGCACCAGTGTAAACCAGCCTTTATTCAAACAGAATCTGGAAAACGCGAAACTAGTTTCCCCGTCAATAAACTGTGACTTATTTGCTTGCCGCCATTGGCCAAAACACCATACATTTACAGTCCACTGGTTTAGGATACGCACCTCCCTACCGTGTTAAATAGCTCTTGCTCCCAGTTTCCCCTTTAAACATTGAGACAGAAAAAAAGTGCTGAAGTGAAACAAGGCCTCCTAGAAAGAGAGGCCTTTTTTCTCTCTAGAAGAAGTCTCCCTCTTGGAGGCTTTGAGTGAAAGCGTAGTCATGCTGCCGACCAAAAGTTGAAAAGCAAAATCCAGCGTTCAGTCACGCGTTGCGAACCATTATGCTGCAGCTGCGGTGAGGTGAGTCGCATTGGACGAGGTGGCTAACGTGTGCCAGCAAAGTTTCGTTTTATCTCTAAGATGAAGGAGTCGAATCAATCAGCAAACTTTTAATAGGAAATCGATTTCACGTAACTCTGCGCATCCTCAGTCCCAAAATCTTAGAGTTCTTTTTGAATAAGATTTTCTATTAAAATGATTTCCTGATCGATTCGACTACTACGTCGCCTTTGCGGAGACTAGTTTGAAAACAGACATGTGCAAAGCAAGTCCGTACCATCGTAAAGTCGTGAGAGCAGAACTCAGTCGGCTGATTTCCTGAAAGCTTGCAGCAAACCTAGAGGTTTTAATTGCCACAGCGAGTGAATTGAAAAGGAGTTAACAGGTAGTACAAATTACATCAAAAATATTTATAAAAAGACAGGATTGCTTTTCAAGCAATGACCGATTCGCGTGGAAGTGACGGCCAAATGTTTCAAGCTGTGACCAGCGGCGTAATACGATGGACCATTACATGTTATCAGTGGCGGATCCAGACAAGGCGTTTTGCGGGGCAGTCAAAGACAAATGCGCCAAAAAGTCTTCACTTGTTTGAACACCGCAGTTTCTCTGTGACAATCGGTGGGTATCACACAAATGGTTACCTTTTCTAGGCCAAGAAAATGGCTATTTTTGTTGGTGGAACTATGCGATCTTTCAAGGACTCATCACAGTTTAAAATCGCCTTATATCATTAATTCACAAAAGTTTGAAACTGGTCCAAACGGGTTCCATTTTTCACAAGCTACACTGGTGGTGTCCCAAACAATCTTTTATATTTGCAATAAGTGCAGTCCCGTCGCTACGGGGGGCTTTGGTGGGATTAGCCCCCCCAAACAAAGCTTCAAGCCACCCCCCAAATTGGCATATGAAACATTATAATGCAGTGGAATTTGTGTTAAATTTGAATGTCAAGCCCCCCCGCTCAAACGTAAAACTCCCCTATTGACGACTTTCTAGCGACAGTTCTGAATAAGTGTTTGAAAGATATACACTGACGTAGTGGTACCCAACCCTTTTGTAATCGCGGAACAGTAAAATTTTGACAATTTTACCGCGGCCAGGGAGTACTCTCGCAACAGTGTTTCAATGGGAAGGATCAACCAATCACATGCCCAGAAAACGAGTGGTGTCACCACCAGTATACATTTTGTAATACCACCAGTATACATTTTTCGGCCCGGTACTGGTTCGTGGCCCAGGGGCTGAGGACCACTGCCCTAAGGCATGTTGCGCGTTAGTGTTTGAAACTGATTTGGATATACGCATATCAGAAAAAAAATGCCTCAAACGTATTCCGAACAGCTTAGAAGTAGAATGGTTCTTCTTACACGAGGAAGTGACAACTCAATTTCCAAGCTAGGAGCCTAATAAATAGCGAAATGGGGATCACGTTTCCAGATGAAGCTTGTGCAGTTACATCCTTATGGAAAGCATATTTATTGCTGAAGCGACAATTCAAAAACAAAAAAAACTGAAAGGCATTTCCTATGACATTACTCCCATTTTAAGTAGCTCTGCTGGCTATCGTGAAAAGCGATCTCATAATCGAATATGTTCACACTGGGTCTGAAAGCGTATTGCCGTTAAATGCATTTAACGCCACTTATATACGCACAATTTCAATCAAGTGTCTAATACTGTTTCACATATTTCGTCATCGGACTGCTGATGTCAGGAAAAACATAAATCACTAGGCCGGATTAAGAAGAAAAGGTTTGACACTGTTCAAAAGAAGTCGAGGCATTCGGGCTGAGACCATCAAATTCACAGTGAATATCTCGCTATTGTTTTGTGTAACGTCTTCACACCCACACGCAAGGCGCTAGACTTTAATGCATCACAGTAACAAGAAATACACAAATACATGAATGAAGACGAGGATATATATATATATATGGCGGTAGTAGAGAGCATACGCTTGATGGCGCTAATATATTTACTGTACTTTGATGAAACACAAGCTCGATCTAAACCATAGGTTCTCAAAGTGGGGTCCGCGGACCCCCAGGGGCTGAAAAATTGGTATTTGGGTCTCCGCCAAATGATAAAAACTTCAAGAAATTAAGGGTGATGAACAGCTTGAAAATACGTTCCCAGTAAAGCAATAACAATAATCCCCTCCTTTTCTATTTGCTGTTTTATTTTCTTGAGTAGACCGACTTATTCAGACGTTTTGAATATAAGCGTCACGCTATTATCAAAAATCATTGTTACATCACTGAAGTTGGTTGTCAACCGTCATCGTTACTTCACAACTTCAAAAGTCACAAGAAAAATACGTTAGCCACCTCTTAATATAAGCACATGTTTTCAGAACCTTAAAAGGAAAGAACAGGTAGTGTGAGCATAAAGAGCTGTATCGATTAGTGATCCAATTGTAGAGCTGAAAACAAAAAGATCTGTATGGATGAGAGATCCATCTTAGCTGACATAAACGAAGTTGATAAGGAATAAGATTTGGAAAACTCATAGATTTGCATGCTAATAATGAGGCCAACATAAAATTCTCTTCACTTTCGCTGCCTTATTTATGGACTTCTAAGCTCCAAAATTACAGTACTGTGGCTATATGACGGCATGGAAAAAAGTCCTTCCTTTCACAACTGCGCAGGCCCGTAACCAGCTTGGGACACTAGGCGGGGTCAGGAGTCGTCCGAGAGGGGCCCAAATTTTTTTAACTCTGTCCAATAGTTTTAAACTATGTGCAACATATATTTCCAGGGGCGCGAAAATTTTCCAGGGAGGCCTCGCCCCCCTTAGTTACAGGCCTACTACTACGTATCAGTGTGGAACTGATTTTTCAAGTTTGGTGAAAATTAAATCAAATTAATATCGAAACAGAATGGATTTGAAGCAAGACATTCGACTAGCTTTGTCCAAAATTAAGCCGAGAATATCATAAGTTTACAGGATAATGTTGTCAGGAGCACAAATCTCACTGAACCTCAGATGAGTCTGCTTAGGAGACAACTGTGTAAACAACAGACTTGTGTATTTTGTTCGTGTGGAGTCCCTCTATTGTTTGTTCGTTGTTTACAGTATTCAGGGGTCCGCAAACAATAATTAAATGACTTAGAGGGGGTCCGCGAGATGAAAAAGTTTGAGAAACGCTCATCTAAACTCAAGCTCTGGTCTCCTTGATGAAGTCAATATCCAATTTTTTGTCGCTGTTAAACGTCAAACAAGCTTAAAGCCCCCCCCAATGCTGTTGTTCTGGCGATGGATCTGTTTCTACCAATGCCAGCAAACACAGGTGAGAATCAGCCTATAATCAAATTAAAACCCTGAATCTCAGCCAGCACCACAGGTACCAGTGAAAAAGTTAAAATGTGCAATGTTTCTCTGCTCAGATTTGTGTGATAAACGCAGAATGATCCAACCCAGTGGTTCTCAACCACTGTTCTGAGAGCTGTTTTGTGCGGTCCTCAGCAGTCTTTCAATAACACCTCTAATATTTTGTGTAAGACTTCGTTTTGCAATAAAACAAAACGTGTCAATTGACTTGTGTCAATGGCAAGATGCAGGACAAGAATTCCACCAAGCTGTAGATAGTTGGTATTTTTCCAAAGTGCTGAGTACCATGGTTGGTTGAGGCGCGTCGTGCTAATGCTACGCTATCTTCGTTGACAAAGTGAGGTGTTGCAGAATTGCATTGTTAGGTCATAATTCCATGAGCTACTGGCTGAAGCACGCGCCTGTTTTTTTCGCTAAGACATTTCGGTCGTTTGTCCCGTAATAGTATTAAAACTCGTCGCAACAATATTCACTAGCCTAACTTTTCGGACATTATGACCGAATAGACTTCACTTTTTGCGGTCGTTTAAAAAAAGTCGGTATATGACCGAATATGAAACAGGCACGCTCAATGCATTTTTGTCCGATACCGACAAGTTGTTTGCTAACGTTTGCTATAGCTTTTCACAAGCTGCGATATGGTTTAATCAGGTTCATTAGTTCTGACAAAAAACTCATCCGCTTACCTTGGTGTTGCAAAACTAAAATGCAGACGAAATACCGACTGCACGGGTAGCAGATAGGAAACTGCTTTTTCGCTTCGCAGGCTTCTGAAATCTTGCATCAGTTAAAATTTTCCATATTTATTGCATTCCTATCTTCGCTACTGCCTTTCCTTTCAAGGCTGCCACCAGGCATTAAAACATGAACTTGTAACAAAAACAGACCAATTTTGCACAGCCCACCGCCAAGTTCAGAAGCAGTGTTGCCACTCTGTTGTTACGGAAAAGTACTAGATTTCATTCATAATAAAGACACTAGATTAAAAAAAAAGACTAGATTACAAAAACAAACTTACACACAGTCAAAGGGCCCACAAAATGCGTTGCAATGCCAACCATAGACATTGTGCAACTCATGTAGACCAGAGAAAAGAAAATGGGAGATAGCAGCAACGCTTGTGTTTGTTTGTACAGGTCATTGAAACTTTCAACAGATGACCAAGTGTCTTCGCAGCGGCTTATCTCAAAAGCATATAATATTGTCTTGGGTAATTTAAGATGTAATTAGGTAGAATTTTTCTCAAATAACAATTGCACTAAATGAAAAGGTCTCAGTTAAAGTCAATTACACAAAAGTGTGCGATTAATTACATTCAACTCACTCATAAAAAAAACACTAGATAGCCTTAAAAAACACTAGATCTGGTGAAAAAACACCAGATCTAGTGGAAAAATACTAGGAGTGGCACCACTGTTCAGAACTGTGCTAGCGAAAACGATCCCGTTTGTGTCTGTGATTGCTGGGCAGATCGCGCGCGGAAAATAAATAAGGGAATAGCAGTATTATTACGAAACAATGACAATGTTGATTCTTACCGGAAAGAGGCTGGGTCAAAGTCCGTCACGTAAATCCTGAAGTTCAACTAAGTGTAAAGTAATGTTCAGTTTGGAGTATTTCTTGCCTCTGTTTCTACTTCGATGAGCACCAAAAAGGGAGCATTTTTATCAGAGGGACGCCATTACAACCTGGGGCCACAGTCGTTTGGGGGAAGTTGCCCCAACTGCCCCCCTGGATCCGCCACTGCATATTATAGCTATGTTTGTGAGTTACGAATACTGAAGAGTCACGAAAATTATTTGTAAACTGATACGAAAACGTAGCAGCGCCGCAGTCGAACTTCTTTAACATGTATTAACGTTCCTGTGTAAATTACTGAAATCAGGCAAAAACGCTTGGACTTAAACAGTAGTTTGCAAAGTCGTCCAACTTCACGTTACAAATGGATGCAAGAGTTCAAGCCGATGATAAAGGTAATTGGCCAGAACGTCTGATGCAGCTAAAGTATCAGTCACTACGTCGTTACTGTTGCCCTGCTCATGTGTTTAGGGGCAAGTAAATTTTTGGGGGTGCGAAGGATTTTTGCCCGAATTTACCCAACTTGCTCGAAGAGTTGTTGTGCAACTTTTGCCTACAAATTTTCTCCCACAAAGATCATGAAGACCTTTTTTGGTGTGACCTCCAAAAAAAGGTCTTCATGTGTTTTTCTGCAAATCGTTGGTCGCCATTTTTTGAAGTCAAACAACGTTGAGTGCCATTTTTGCCTGGATTTTTAGGGCTTTTGCCTAGATGTTTAGGGATTTTGCCCAGATTTTCAAGGATTTTGCACAAATTTTTCGGAATTTTGCCCGGATTTTCAACAAATGAAAACTTTTAGGGGTGCGCTTGCAAACGCGCTTCCTACACCCCCGACCCTGCTCACGCATGATTGCACTTTTGGAATTAAGAGCGAACCAGCAATGGCGTTGTTTTTCTTTTAGGCAAATTCATTTCATAATGTTTTGCGCTTTAAAGTTTATGTAAAACCTTTCAATCCAAAAAGTTCCTTTTCTATGGACGGTGTATGTTTTTTTCAAGCAGATTGCTATGATTCTAATTCACAGAAATTTGATCAACTTACCTTGGACTGAAAATTGGTTTGTGCAGAACCACGTACGATTTGCAGTAATGAGGTCAGAAACCAAAGTAAAAATCAGAAAACAAAAGCTATTTGGTATGCAATGCTGCAAACAAATTTTTTTCAAATCACTTGTTGAAAAAAGCGTTTGAAACGTTATTACAGGGTGCAATGACTAACAGAACTGAAAAAATGTTTTTCAGACAGAACAAGAGCCGTCACAAAGCAACCAGGATATTCCGATGAAGTTTTGCGACGGCTTTCCAGGTGTAGTTCGAATTAAGAGAAAAATAGTCATTTGTATAATTTCAATTCGGACAAACAAGCGATTAGAAACTGATATTAATCAAAACCTTTAAGTTTATTGCAACATTACGCTTTGAATAAATCTTGAATTTTTTAAAAATACGTTTTTTAAATATTTTCCGTAAAATCAAGTAAACCAATTGTAGAAATTTTTGCGTAACTTTATGTTTTTAAAGCATTTTACAAATCCTGGTTTACAAGAGACGATTGTCCTGCCTCCTACCTCATGCGATCATGTATTATTATAGCGTAGGTTATGTGGTTCAAGCAACTGTGAATTGATATTCCCTTTTAGTATCGAGATCTACATCTTTGCAATATCCACAAATCTTCACAGAATTTGTCGGAAGCACCATGCTGTATATATTCACTTAAGTTCGATTCAAAAGGTTTCGACTTTTTGACGTTAAATTTGAACATCATAACCTACTGATCCATTTTCAAGAAATATCACGTCCTGCTCCACTTCATTTAGAAATGAAAAATATCGCGATGTCACTCTGAAAATTGGCAAGAAGCAGTTCCAGGTACACAAATGTCTCTTCGGGATATTATCGGAATTTTTTAACAAACTCTTCACATCGGAGGTGAGCAATTCCAAATTGTCGCAAATCCAGAAGCGTTGCAAAAACTTGTAACAGAGAAACGTATCTGTACCGTATGGTGTCTTCAGTGAATGGATTGTAGCTGGAAGGACAACAGGTTTTTGGACTTAACAGTTTTTGAGTGTTGCGAGTGCGCATATTTTAAGATTACAAGCTTATCTGGAACAATTGTAATCAGCTACGGAAGAACTTTTTCTGATTAAAAAAAGACCATTTGCTCCATGCAGGAAGTTTGCGGGACACCTGCGAAAATCATGTTTTATGATCCGGTGGTATTAAAAGTGTATTTTCATCATTAATTAAGCAGAACTGTTTTCTTAAAATGATACTGTTCTTTTGTTTGGCGCAACGATCACCGATGCTGCAATCATTGTTTGCGACACAACTGCCTAAAAATATGTTGATTCACAAGGAACACGTATTCGAAGAAACATGTGGGTCAACATTGTTCATGTTTGTGTTCAGATGAAAGAAAAATATCAGAATGTGGTGGAAATAAAAGGAATAAGCTCCGATATATTCCAGTTGATTGTCGATTATGTCTACAGTGGTACAGCGAAAATAAATGATGAAACAGTGTTTGATATGATGGCTGCTTCTGACTACTTGGATATGAATGGTATGGCTATAAACTGAGACACTAGTTGCTTTACTCGGCTTACTTTCCATATGCGGCTTTTCGACGGAAATTGTAATGTGAGTTTTATAAATTCCTTAGAATTTTACTGACAGTAAATCAATTTTGGATTTTAAGATCTTGTACTGCACCGAACCGGTTAAAAGAGAAAAGCATAGATCGTTGACATAAAAGTGTCCTTGCTCTATGCATTTGACTGAGGAATTTGTAAAAGATTTTATGTTATTTCACCAGGGCACGGTTTCCCAAAATTCTTGGGCCACCGACCCGCATATATGAATGTGTTTGTTCTCGGATCCGGATCGTAAGTTGCATCAATTTTTCTACCCAACCCCAACGTGGAAGGATGATACAAAACAAAAATTAAACGACACTGAACAATCTCATGTTGCACAAACCTAACCACATAGCTGGGAGTGATTGGGTTATTTCTACTGTAAGCAACTTTTTACGACGAATTTTGAGATGGCACAGCAACCATGATTTACGATTGCAAAAGCTTGCGATATCATTTCTTTTACGAATCACTGCTGCAATTGTTTGTGCCAGTATACATGGGCAGACCACCAGTGGTCCGCGAAGCCCAATAAGGGATATCGCGGTCTAGGCAGTAACCGATTTGACAGGTGAGTGCACGAATCGTTAAAAAATAAAACAAAACGAATTTAAATGTTAATGCAGTTCACATTTTATAGTATAGCATCTTTCAAGCAGTATTCCATGTACAACAAATCATTTTAAATAAACTCTTCAGAATTCAACACAATATTGTCATGCTTTCTGCAAAAAAATATCACCACGAACTTTCTTTAAAGCAAATAGCTTGAGGGACAGTGTTGTAGTAGCTTTCACAACTCTTAATGTTTTACTACCAGATACGAAACAACATGAGTAACAAAAAGAACAGCATCTTAATGTTTTGTTGTTTTTCAATTGCGACATGGGTTGTGCTAAACCAGTAAGTCCTCAGTACCAACCAAGATGGTCCACATGACGTTTTTCCATGTACATCACCAGCTTAAGCCTTAACGAGCGTTGTCCACTGAGATTCTCTTTCAGATCTACGAGTGCTCTGCGTCGATTACTTGGTTCGCAACGTTTCGCCTGAGAACTGTTTTGCTTGTTTCAACTGCGCCCGACAATATGATTTACCAAACTTGTTGGCCGAAAGCGAGGTGGTGATTGCCAAAAACTTGCACAACCATCGTGAATCAAGATATCTGGTAGAAATGGAGTTTGAGTGCTTGTGTCGGTTGATAAAACGCAGAACCAAAACGGTAAGCTCGTTATATTTAGTAATGTTGCAACCTGACTCTCCTTTCCATTTTTAACGAGACATTTTGTTTGTGACAGGTAAAAGTCATTTTCGCAATAGTTCTCCAGATTCAGCAGAAGCAGTATATCATCGATTATATTTAAGGATTCCCTTTCATGAAAAAACGCATGACCACCGACAACTTATTTGGTTTTCGGTTTTGAAAAAGATGTTAAAGTGAAAAAACAGTCGCTGCTGTGTTGTCAACTTGTCATCACGCCCGCAAGGGTTGTTTGTTTGCTCCCTTGCTTTGTTGGTTTTCTTGATAAACAAAGATATAATAAATCAAACAAGGATATCTTTTGTTGAACATTATGCTTAAACTTTATGGTGTCTTACAAAATCTATATTGCAATCAATTCTGGAAGGAATGCACTTGTAGCCAGTGGCGTAAGTAGGGGGCATGGGAGACATCTGCCCCGGGCGCAGCATTTTGTGGGCGCCAAAGTGAGGTCGGAATGTTACGTAATAATAATGACATGTTAAATGTCAGCGGATGCTCATAATTATGATTTACAAAATGTCAGAATGACAGCCGCTGGTACCTGGTTGCGAAATCTCAAGATCACCAAGGTTCGCAAAGCGAGCAGTTACGAACCTTAGTGACGTTTTCAGGCGGAGCTTCTGTCCCCAGCAAACAACGCCCGCATGTGGTTTGACTGACGGTGGCGTCGTGCTACGCCAAGATTGGCGATGACTACTGTGACTTCTGCGTGTGAATGGATAGGCAATGTGACCCAGTGGCGTGGCGAGCCCAAAATTTTTTTGTGGGGGCTAAAATGTTTCATTCGAGGCGAGCAATAATATTTTAGTTTGGGACGCCGTTTCTCAAAGCGCGAAATGACTAGATATCCTAAAAATTTGTGGGGGGACATGGACCCCTTTGTGGGGGGACATGGATCCAAAACATATTTGTGTATGGATCCAAAACAAATTTGTGGGGGGACATGGATCCAAAACAAATTTGTGGGGGGACATGGATCCAAAACATATTTGTGTATTTTCAGATTCAGTACTTCTACAAAACTTGAAATCAAATGCTATGTTCAAGAGTTTTATGCGTCCAAGCCCTAGATTCTACAGGGGCTCGCAAATAATATGTGCATACAAAAAAAATGAATTGTTAAGCACAAGTATTTATTTCAAAAGAAGACACATAAAATTGAGAAACAGCTTTTCATCGCATTAAAACTGAAACTACATGAAGTCAACAAGAAGACACTTCCGCTATAAATACGTGCTCGAAACATCCATGTTAGCATTCGGAAAATAATTTTTAATTTTAATTTGCAGCATTTATGCCAGAAAATTTAGAACAATATTCTGACAGTCAAATTTGCACAAATGTTATGATTTTATGTCCAACAGTGACAAGTATTTCATGTGAACCTTATGTAATTCTTGATTCTTATTGGAGCAGAAAAAGATCTCTCTCCACTGCAGTCGTGGCGCTTCAGATGTGTAAGGTTCCAAACAACCGTTTTGAGAATAACATAGGTTTCAGCAAAATTTGTTAATATTCAGGAAAAGTCAAAAACTTTGACCTGGATACATTTGCCACAAGGAATTGCTTCACGTATAAAAAGGCATACGGTAACAATAACCGCTTTGGCACCTCTCATGTTAAATCTACTTAATATATAATGGGGCTTATTGAAAAAGTCTAGTTTCTTAAATGTTCACTCGAGCTATTACAACCGGACAGCTGCCCGCGACAAAAATTATCATACATTCAATCCATCAAATGCATCAGAAATATCAAGAAATAAAACGAGATTGAACACGATTAACCATGTTCATACACAGGCTTTGTGCCCAATTTTTTACATTCTTTCAAATCAAAATTAAGCTTTAATAGCATGTTTATGAACAGGCAAAGTCACATAAGGCCCAGTTAATTCGAACATGTTAATCCGCCACTGGATAAATGAGTGTGTAGCAAAGAATGTTTAAAGTGATCAAATTAAGACAAATAAACCCGGGCAGTTTTCTTTAGTTAGATGACGTACGCTAAAGTTTCTCGAGGATTTTCCAACAGAAATAAATGCACAGGAACTACTTTCTCGAGAGATAAATTTCATTCTGACAAACGTTTCTACACTTCGTACTAGTTCGTAGTATTTTTTCTTGTTCTGACAATGAACACCGCTTTCTTACAAAGGTAACTAACAATCAAACCTCGCATATTCAGACCGGGAATTAAAAAAAGAATGGAAATAGGTTATACGTAAACTGCACTTATAGATCAAGTACTGTAGTTGCGCGCAGATGTGTAGTAGTATTATTAACATAGATTTCTGACAATATCTTCTTACACGAACAAAGGCCTTGTTACATTAAATGCACTTAAAAGTTATTTTTAGTAAAAGATTTTGGCCAAAATAAGATCTTCAGAGCAAATAATTTAATGGTGCATCAAAAAACGAAACTGGAACGCCTTTCCCGTTCATAAAATAAAGACCGAACTATACTCCACTGGCAGAGCTAATGTATTGCTGAATACCTACAGGCTTTAAAGAAGTCCATCATCTTACTCAGTGATGGGCTGAGTAGGACCGGATTCACCAGTAGGCATGGTGTTCTATTGGCGTATGATCTTTCGCTTTCTTTAAAGAACCTGAATCGTGCCATCATTCTATAATTTTAAACGAAATTGGGAATCCACTGAGCCCACAAGTTAGCAAACCCAGCTTAAAGATTTAACTTTCCTCTCTGCTGGATAGAAAGCTAGTTGTACGGAGTTCATGCATGGACGCAGACGGTATTGGTTTTGTAAAGTTACTAATTGTTGGATGTATGCTATGCAGGCATTAGTGCGGCATTCACTTCCATGTCTGAACGCTGTTGTTGACAATCTCGTTACGGCCGAAAGTACTGAAAAACCAGAGGAAAAACAAAAAGCTCGTTCAGGAAACACAATCGATGGAGGTGAGAAAACCTGTTAACTTGATGTTGGAATTATGTTAGTACAACGTAAGTGCAATTTCATTTCCTGTTTTGCTTGTTGAACAAACTTCACGACAGTAATGAGAGCAAGCCAATTTTTAGGTTTTCTAAATCAAAACTAAAAGATTTGAAGCAAAATGAGAGAAGTCAGCTTTTACTGTTAAGTTTTGCAAAAGTAATTATAATCAATGTCTGCAAGAAAGTAAAGTTTAGAAAATGCGAAGCAAGTGCTTCCGTACAAACACATTGACTCATTGTTGTTATATTCCGTTTTTCAAGCTGATTTTTTATTGGCTTAGGTCCTTACGCCTTGCGGTTACGAGTTTCAAATAAAAATCGTAGTTCCTTCTCAGGCTGGTGGCAAATGTTTCTTCTAATTCCGAAACATCAGTATCGGCTTAGCTGACTGCGGCTGCTAAAAGCCATGCAGAAAAGGACTGAAAACAAAACTTTCAAAATTATCTTTGTCACAATGCAGTATTTGAGATTCCTTGTTACGCATGAATTCGTATTTTTGTAAACTAGTCAAATTTTGGATTGATTAAATTTTGGATTGATTAGGTCAAGAATATGTAACTGTTAAACACGCTCCCGCCTTGCCTCTTGCGCAAATTTACGCTTTTTTAAATAGCATCAAACATCGCGTTAATCTTCCTCTTGGCCAGTGGTTCTTAACCTGCGGGGGCACACCCCCCTTGAGGGGCGTGAAAGGTTCGCAAGGGGCTGTGAGTATGTGGCAACGACATATTGTTGCAAAACAGGAAAATGCCAATTTAATTGTTGTTCTGCTTTTCGTGTTTGATTTGGAGGTTAGGTGAGTCACGAGTAACAATGGCTTATGCTAAAGGGGCCACGACGAAAAATGTTTAAGAACCTCTGCTCTTGACGTTCATCCACAATGCATAACTGTCCATGTTATGCTTGACCTAAACCAGCACGAATTGAAATTTAACTGATTCAACCACAGAGAGTACACCCTATACACCTTCACCGAAATGTTTAACTAGGGATCCACGGACTACAAGTAGACGCATACTTGTAGATCATAATCTACATGTATAAGATAGTTTGTTTTTGACAAACCTTACTTATTGCTTCTGCCATGTGGTGCGTACCATTTGATGTATGGTTTGCGCGGGAAAACATTTGCATTTGTTGTTAACATTTAATAGCTCATTCCTGCAAAAGACCTGTTTAATGATATCCCCATTTTGGACATATGGTCTTTTAAAACGCTGTCTTGTTGACTGTGTTCTGCTTGTGCTTCGATACGAAAATTTGTAAACTTCAAGCGTATCACCAGTCAATAAATAAATAAGAAATAGTTACCTTGTTATTGTCAAGAGTTGTGTTTCTCGAATGTTCCTTGTGCGAGCATGGCACAGATTCCGCGGCGCTGATTGTTACATTGTTTCGGGGAGCAAATGATTTATTCCACGCCGTGTGATAATTTGTTTTTCGCGTTCTGTAACACTTTTCCGATCACTAAATGCTGTCGCCTTTGCTGGTAATTCATTTTATTCTATGGTCCGCTTCGGGGCTGGTAGGTCGAGAGTTTGACTCTCAGCTGGTTCTTACAAAAACCTTAAAAATTGGCACTGCAGCCTTCTTACCAGGCGCACGGTATATGGAAGAGTTGCAGGGAACAGGAAAACGAACCAGAAATTGTACAAACTCACTCGTGGCGCTACAAGACCATTGCAGTTATAACGCGCCAAAACCAAACCACCATATCACTATTCTATGGGAAGGTTGGTGAAAAGCATTTGTCCGCGTAGAGAGCTTATTGCCGTGTAAATTTGTCTTGGCATTAATTTTTCTATTTTCCATTTTCCGCTTGTTCTTTGGCGTGAGTTGTTCTCTTATTAGGGTGGAGATATTCTATTATTTTCCCCGAACTTGCTCGAAGTATAGAAGGCGGGTGTGCTTCGCGCCCAGAGATGGACGACGATGACTTAGACACGTCGGAGTATCATAAGGATGCTCAATCTTTCCGAGCCCTGAGAAAGCGAAAATCGAAAACCGATTCAACTGCTCGCTCCGGTGAAAGTTGCAGCAAACAGAACAAAGCCTTGGATTTGCTCCTGGTTGTTTTAGAAAGCAAGACAGGCAGGGAGTTAAAGCTTATAACCCAGTGTTTATTCATAACTGCCTTGAAAATTGCATAGGCTCGTACAAGGGTTGCTCTCCGTTGAGAAATGGCAATCTGATTGTGAAATGTTGCAGTGTGCAGCAGATGACTACGCTTCTACAATGCACGAA
>JGI24158J21664_10006252_pt1 | contig 15681 bp, 8 predicted proteins | sample Ectturendosymbi3_FD_21664 | JGI IMG/M metagenome (IMG submission 21664)
TGGTATTCAATAGAGTATCCCTGCAAACGGAAACCAAACTTCATCGAATTCTTTAATCTAGTTTCTGTTATGGCAATTATGTCAGGCAATGTTGTAAGGCCCGCAAGAAGTTCCTCCAGTTTTTCCAAATTTTTTGTTAGGCTTCTTATGTTAACGTGATGCAGAGAAAATTTATTTTTGCTTTTGACCTTCAAAGATTCCAATGTACAATATTCCGAGTTCACGTAATCATATACGTTGATCAGAAGCGGAAATAACCAATAAGTATGAGCCTTCTTTAACTTTTAATACGTCCACATCTTTGGTTTCGGTTGCAAACAACACAAAAGACGGCAATCTCAAGTTGAACTTCATAAAAGCAGTCCACATTTGTATTCACCATCATCTCTCACGTATTTTTTTCTGAGTGTTGGCTGTTGGGCCCCTTTCAGCTAAGTTTCCCCCTGGCTCAAACCTCCAGTTACGCCACTGCCAGCCACTCTGTTATACTTATTTGCGTGACTGTGCAGCCTTTAAACAATGAGCAAGTATCCGACGCTTACAATGCTGCAAATAAAGAACCTGAAGTTCGTGTTACATCTATTTGATATCTCATAGCAAAGCAGTTATTTTATAACATAGTGATCATGAAAAAGTATTAAAATTCTCGACCTTACTTTATTCAAGCTCCATGGAGAAGTTATGTCTCGAAATGCAATTCCGCGCATTCTTTGTTGAAAGAAATTAGTGGCAAGTCCTTGCACTGGGATCTCTGTCGAGTACTAGGTAGACACTTTTAAAAATAAGAATGTTATAAGAATGTTTCTTACCTGAGAATAGCACATTTAAGATTCCACAGTATGGGCTACGCAGGCAACATTGTTTTATTTGACAGCACGGAAAGCAAAGCTGTTTTTCATTTGTCACAAATCTTGCTTGTGTTATAGCATCTGATGCCTAAACTAAACCGTAGACTTGTTGGTGAACACTTTCAATCGAGCAACAAGAAAGAAGTTCAACAAAAATTTTCAAGAGAGAAATAGTTAATCCATGGCTGGTTTGTATAAAAGCTTGTATGTTTTTTTTTTATATAGAAATGATCTCATCGCTTCGCAGCGAGCTCAATTCACTTGAGCAGCAAAGCGTTTTAAATTAAATGCAACTTTTAACGTATAACTTCCGTGCTTTGCGTTGCGTCATAGCAATGGCAGGAACCAATTGCTGAAGGTCACGGCCCAGATGCAGAGCAGGTAGCGGAGCCACAAAGCACAAGATTAAAGGCGGGACCAGCAGATGTGAACTTTATTATTGCTTTGATCCTGGGTTTCGGTTGCCATATCATGTTGAGGAATACTTGCTCAGAATTTGTAGAATTTTTAAGGAGTGTAATATATCCTAAAACAGTGTTTCTCAACCCTCCCACTTTCGTGGCCCGGATAACTTTTGGCAAAAATCACGTGGCCCACTACTTTGTCTGCGTAGGCTGTGCTGTTAGACTATGCGCATGAATAAATCGACATTATTATAAAGTAGCATATTTATTTCTGTGCGCAATTCAGTGAGAATCTTGCTGCTGAACACAATCAGTGTGTTCCCGAGCTGTAGTGATAAGATGTCTGTATAACTGCATTCTACCATATTTTTGTCCTAACTCCGTGGGCCACTCGAAAACTGCGCTATGATGGCTCACCAGTGGGCCAGGTTGTGAAACACTGGCCTAAAACAATTTGTTAGCAGTCAAAGGAAACTTTTCAATTTGTATTTCTAAGTACAAAATAAAAGGACACCCAAATCTTTATTGACGCATTCAATCTGCATAATCTTTAAAAAATCGCCAAAACTTTAATTGCAGTGTCTACAAGTTCACTAAGAAAAGCATAGAGTAAATCTTTCCTGCCTTTGTTTCGGTCTCAGTTGCTCTTTGCCCTGTTCTAAATAGCATTTTTCTGTCAAAACATCTGGGGATGCTTTGCCTCCACTTTTCTAGTAATTATTTATGCTTATGATATTTTCCAATTCAGTTCTATAGGTACCGGTTCTTGCATAAAGAACGTTAAACAGAAATGTGTAAAGTTAAATTGCTCTGACGTAAAGTTTGCTTCATTATTACGAAACAAAAGGTAACGCAGTAACTACGTTTCTAACTTATGAATTTTGACTTTAACGTTTTTATTCAGCATAGACTTCTGTTCTATCATGGGGTCCAGAGAAATCGTTTGAAAGTTAGAAACAAATTCAAATGCTCATGCAAGCACATGTTTATTTCGAAAACATAGAATAAAGATCTATCGTATTTTCGTCACCATATTTTTCCTAAGCCACTGCTGCCTTTGTGTTTAGGCACAGCGCCCTACAACTTTTCATTGACTGCTTCAGATCAAGACGAAATTGAGTCATCGGCGACAGACAACGAAACAGGTAAAATATTGTTAGCAAAAATCGAAGACAGTGTCACAATCATAGGTGGCGGAACCGGGGGGACCGCATGGGCCTCGGCCTCCCCACAGGGGGCTGGCCCCCAACTTTCTAATTTCGAATTTCCCCTAAGTAAGTTTAAATAACACAATCACCTGTAGTAAGAACAACTCGTTACATTTATGTGCTCAAGTCAGTTTAGCGCAGGCAGATAGCCTAGGATGTAGTAAAGATATGGGCAAGCCCGTAACCAGCTTAGGACACCAGGGGGGGCGAAGAGTTTTCTGAGAGAGGCCCAAAGTTTTTAAACTATGTCCAAAAGTTTTAAACTATGCCCAACACATTTTTCCAGGGGGACGAAAAATTTTCTAGTTACGAGCTTGGGTAGGGGTCGTTGAGGGATTAAAAATCGTTGCAGAAAATTGCTGAAACATGCTGACAAAAGTTTATGACGTCATATTTTCAATACTTGTGACGCCGCAGTTGCCGATTCAAACCACAAAAAATTTCTATAGTTTTTTTGACTTGCACTTGTGCCCCCCCCCACTTTCAAAATGATTCCGCCACCCATGGTCACAATCACAGGATAACTTTTTGTGTGCAAAGACATCGTAGCCTGGAACATAAGATATGTATAAAAACCATCTACTGATCAAGAACGTATCGCAATGACACTTCTATTTGTTATGTACAACTACTTTGCAGTGTTTGTTTGTGGCAACCGCTCATTTCGGTTCACTTGAGAATCTTACAGAGAAAAAAACGTCTTTAGTGGGAATGCACGGCCCTGTTTACACGTATTTGAAGGGAATTGGAAAAATCTTTATAAATGATGAGGGCGGCCGGGGGCTGTTCTGTTTCTATCCCCAGACTCCCATAGTTTGCGAGATAACCTGGTAAAACGCAAAGATAAAGACTTGTTTGGATAGAAGTCGTTATGCGAAACCAATCCAAACTGTAAAATATTCATTATTATTGTACTACATAAGGTCGTTAGCTTGTTATTATGGATCTTTTACATAACAGGCCTTCGTAAAACTTTTGCCACGTAATAAACGACAAATACTGGATTTCAGTGAAATACTGTAAGTGGTTTTGTGTTTGTTATTCATAGTCAGGTTGGGCGACTTAAACATTTATACGAACGACATTTTATTCAAAACAGTTCACAACTTTCAGCGGACAAAACTGAAGTGTTCGACCTGAGATTGAACAAATTATATTTTCGAGAGCTTTATCAGATTTCTGACCAATTTTTGTTGAACATTTCCTCTCGTTTACAAACAGCGTTGAGAGTGGCGTCTCACTTATTCCCCGAATGTTATGAGTTTAGACGCCGAGTGCGAAGAAAACGGTACGGTTTTGAAACAGCCCCTAATGTTTTTTACTGAAATACTTTTTACTGAATTGCTTTTTATTGAAAAGCTACTTAAGGCTTGAAGATAAAGCAAAGTTTCGTTTTACCGTGGCAGATCTGCTGCAAATGACAACCAAATGCAGAAAAATACGACGTCCAATTAAAAAAAACGCGTGCAACGACTTTTGGTGTCGCAGATATGGCGGCCGGAAAAATTACGTTAACGTCTAGACTCCGCGTGATCTGGATTTGCGAGTTTATAAACCTACTGGTACAGATAAAACAGACGACGCAAAGCAGGGAAGGTCAGCCGAAGGGATTCTCTTGTAATTAACCCGAAGGCAGCAGACAAGCATTGCGTTGTTATGGCACATGTGTCTCACTTGTTTGGGTGCAAACGTGAAACTCTTTCTTCCAACGGTTTTATGACACGGAGTTTAAAACGAAAGCAGCTTGGGTTAAAAACGCAGCACATGATATGGAATGGCAGCAACATCAGAATTCCAATTCCCTGGTGATCTCAGCAGAACAGGACCATTAAAACAACAGTTTTTCAGCAAGTTGAAAGTAATTGTAACAATTTCTTACCTTCGTAGATACATTTTTCCTCCTCAGTTAAAACGGTGTTTGGTTTATTTTATTGTTTTTTTAGAAATTGAAAGTCAAATTGAAGGGCTTATTTTTATTGATGGTGCTTCATATCATAATTGTTATTTTTACACCTCATTTGCAAAAAGACACCGTTTACTTCCTCTGGGGTCCTTGCCAAGAAACATTTGGCGAATATGTTGGTTTTTATTGAACTAGAGCACATGTACCCTGGGGGTACACTTGCCTATCCGAAGGGGTACATTTAAGGTGAGCAATAGAAGGTGAAAATATATTTACATGTTGTGTATTTTCAAATCTTTATACATATATCACTTAATATTATTTTCAAAAATCATTATATGTATATTGTTAAATATATCTGTGAAAAATCATGAGAAAATATTTTGTTATAAGGAGTTTTAGCGGTACATGTTCATTGCTCAAAATTCTGAAGGGGTACATCCTTATCTGTTGAAATGCTGCAGGGGTACATGCACATTTGTTGGAATGCTGAAGGGGTACATGGTAACAAAAAGGTTGGGAACTCCTGAACTAGAGTTTATAAAATGAGGCCAGCCCATAGGTATTGAACTAGAGTTTATAAAATGAGGCCAGCCCACAGAGTTTATAAAATGAGGCCAGCCCTGAACTAGAGTTTATAAAATGAGGCCAGCCCATAGGTATTGTCATCCCCGTGGTTTCACCACAATAACAACGCTGGGGATGTTTGCGATCCTGCGGTGTAACGACTACAGAATAAGTTCCAGTAACTACATTGAAACTTTCTTGGCAAGTGTAGTTCTGATGCAATAATTCATACAAGCGGTCATTGAGAAAAGTATGTTTGCAAATTAATGATTTTTTAATGTTCGCATCAACGCAATGTGCGACAGACGCACAGAGTTAGCAGGCTGGACGTCGTTAGTTATTAAATAACGTGTTTGCAGTTGGTTCCAACAAACCAGACAGGCAGAGAGTGTATGAACTGGACGTCGTGTCCTTCGTCGGTGCAGCAATCTCCATCGTTGGAATCCTTCTCACTCTTTTGTCGTACATCGGTTACAGGCAAGTCGCTTGCCCGATTGCCCGTTGAAGTTCCAGCACTAAAGCGCACGTTTGCTTTTAAAATGCCTATAAGTGATTGTGACGCATTCATGCGGAAGATGAAAAAAGGGTCTATGTTATTGTTGTTGTACATAAGACTATTTCGCTTAGTGGAAAGAAAAAATGTATGGAGAAGCACACGTAAGATGAAAAAGGTTTTTAATTAGTTGTTTTAAGTGCATCCGCACATACAAGTTGATAAAATAGAGATGTCTGTTAAAAGTTTAGAATGAAAATCAAAGGAGTCTTAGAAAAAACTCTCTTATTCAAAAAAATAAACCAGTTACTTGCTTGAGATTTCCAAAAGATGAACTTCGGCATTTGGAGTGAAACAAAGTTTTCAGTATTTGATGTTCACTACAAGCGGACGAAAAGGTGCTGTAAAATAGCGAAAAGATGAAAAAATGGCTGTTTCACTGAAATGTTCACAATGAGTAGAAAAAAGGTTTGTCTATACATCTTGTTAGCTGTTGATTAAACAATCTTGTTTCTATAACAGTTTAAAGCGGTTAAATGCTGATAAAAGTTTTGGCTGAGTCCACCAGCAAGAGGTAATTAGTTAATAACCTGTTTACGCTTTGCGTCAACCTATCCTCTTCCTCAAACTCACTGCACGACTACGCTTACGGCTCTTCCTCAGTCATGTCGAGCGTGCATCAGCGACAAACTTGCGAGTAAAACGCTCTGACCGTTGTGCCGCAAGTGTGTCATAATTTTCTTATGCAAAGTTTGTTCGGCTTGCAAGCTGTGAGGCGGAAAAACGTCATTGTTGCCGTCACAAGAAAATGAATTGACAACAATTCTTCATTGAACTGACGTCACAGACCAAACTCTTTCCACTTGCATTTTGAAAATCTGCCAGTAAGCTTGTTAGGCTTGCGTTGCTAAATGAAAAAATCAAGAATCCTTTCACAGAATGCAAAAATTTATTACCATAAAAACAAAAAAGTTATCTGCTTATACTCAAAAATCTTTTCGAAGAAAATCATAAAGTTTCTGTCAAGTAAACATGTCTGCAGCAACTTGCTGATAATATAAAACAGAAAAAAAGTTTTTACTTTGAAAACAACTTTCCTTGAATGTTTTTTCCGTTAAAGAAGTTAGTTGATGTCATTGGAATCAAACAAAGAGTGCAGCAGTCAACTTGATTTTTTTATTACGATGTTTAATTGCAATTCCACTGCAGACCAGGCAACAAGTATCTGAGGTTGAGGCGGTTTGGTTATGAAATCCTAGAAGTTCAACAACGCTGGAAAAAATGCAAACCGTTCTCGTGGTTTATTTTTATCGCTATTCTTTCATACTTCTTTGGGATTACGTGTCAAATTATTCGGCGATCTGAATTGCTTCATATTTTTTCATCACCATGAGAACATTCGCAAGCGTACTACATTTTTTTCTTAGATTGCGGTTTTCAAAATATGATTTTCCAATATACTTTGGTTTCTCAACAAAGTAACTGAGTCGTTGTTGTTCAAACAAACCTTTGAATAGGCTCATTTGCCACCCATGTTCTTTCATTTTATGACTTGAAAGTCTTTTTGTGAGGAAAGATATAAGTCCTGAAATCACCATTTTTTAAAATCATGTCATCCATTCCTACCAAAATTGTTGAAATATTCGCAACTGTGTCTATCCTCTATGTTCCGCTGATGAGGTCCCAACTATTCGGTGAACAGTTTGAGAGTGACAAGCCGGATATAACTTGACACAAGCGTTTACACAAAACACAGCATTATAGTTTCAGCGAAAATCAACTTTTAAAAATCAAGATCTCGTCAGATTTTTAAAGACAGTATGGCTTTTGCCGAATGACATTCCAGTTTGGTTGCTGCCAAGGCTCCAGCACCTTCTTCGGCGACCGGTTGCTTACGCAAGCCTAAGGATTTGAATGAATTCTCGGAAATTGTTAGATCAATATGCGTTTTAGCGATTGCTGGATATCTTCCGAATAAATTATATGACCGATATCATTTTAAGTGAACAGATTATCTCGAAAAAAGAAATTTACTTTTTATTTTTGCGCATCAAGTATCACGTTTTTCTAAAATCGCGATTATGAAGATCAAGAAGGATAGGTTTGTGGTTTGTTCTGAACTCGTATATCGCCACAAGCGTCGATCTTCTGAAATTGGCACTTGCAGCTACACACCTCCATGCAATACACACTTGCAGCTACACACCTCCATGCAATACACACTTGCAACTACACACCTCCATGCAATACACACTTGCAGCTACACACCTCCATGCAATACACACTACTTGCAACCAGGGCCGGCCCTAGCAGATGCGGGGCCCAATGCAAGATCTGGCCGCGGGGCCCAATGCAAGACCTAAGCGCGGGGCCCCTCTGAGCAGTGATTTTATGACGTCATAGTGTTCAGTCAACCGTGTTGCGATCGTGGTAGAGCGCAAATATGCAGTACAGCACTAATACGAGTATTGAGCACGTTTGCTAACGTTCGAGAGGAAATTTGCTAGTTCTGACGAGAGCGTTATTTGTTAACAATGAAATTTATATGGCGTTTCTACTGAATTCTCAAGCGAAAGGTGTATCTCGCAAAAGGAATAATCTACCCAAACACCATGGCGCGGGGCCCCAGAGGCGCGGGGCCCAATGCAGCTGCATCGGTTGCATCGGCTTAAGGCCGGCCCTGCTTGCAATTACACACCTCCGTGCAATAGACACTTGCAACTACACATCTCCATGCAATACCCACTTACAACGACACACCTCCGTATAGTGCACACTTGTAGCTACACACCTCCGTGCAATACACACTTGCAACTACACACATCCGTGCAATACACACTTGCAACTACACACCTCCGTGCAATACACACTTGTAGCTACATACCTCCATGTTATACACACTGATAACTACACATCTCCGTGTAGTGCACGCTTGCAACTACACACCTCCATGCAATACGCACTTGCAGCTACACACTTCCGTGCAATGCAGTCTTGCAACTACACACCTCCGTACGATACACACTTACAACTACACACATCCGTGCAATACACACTTGCAACTACACACCTCCGTGCAATACACACTTGTAGATACATACCTCCGTGCAATGTACACTTGCAACTACACACCTCCGTGCAATACGCACTTGCAAATACACACCTCCATGTAGTACACCCTTGCAACTACACACCTCTGTGCAATACACACTTGCAACTACAAACTTCCGTGCAATACACACTTGCAACTACACACCTCCGTACAATACCCACTTACAAGTACACACCTCCATGTAGTACACACTTGTAACTACACATCTCCGTGTAATACACACTTGCAACTACACACTTCCTTGCAATACACCCTTGCAACTACACACCTCCGTGCAATACACACTTGCAACTACACACCTCCGTGCAATACCCACTTACAAATACACACCTCCGTGTAGTACACCTTCGCAACTACACACCTCCATGCAATACACACTTGCAACTACACACTTCTGTGCAATACACACTTGCAACTACATACCTCCGTGCAATACACATATCATTCGACGTTGGTGTGCTCTAAAGAAGACCAGTCTTCTGATCAGCAATTTTTACGCAGCAAAACACCATGTTGCGTTTTTTTGTTCAGATTAACTTTAAACAGCTATCAAAATTAGTTTATTGTTTTTAGCATCGCTCCCTGCGTGTAAATGCTTGAAGTCACTCGCAGGGTTAACAAGTAAAGACAGTCTTCGATGCACGATGTCAGTCAGGATGCAATTTGGGCTGCAATTTGCGTGCGCTTTACCTTCCATTTATTCATGGGGATACATTGATTAAAAGATCTTTCATTGGGTTCAGTCAATGTTTGAGACAACTAAAAGTTTGTTTCTACAGAAAATTCCATGTAAAACGAACGCACATTGTCATGGTGAACTTGTGCACATGCCTGTTGATCTACTTCATCGCGTACCTGGTCAGCAACTACCACCGACATCACTCAGATGATTACCACGAACCAGAGGTTCATGGCACGTGTCTTGCCGGTAAGAGTCTTCTTTGCTTCTTACGTAAGTTGACGCAACATGTTTTTGCCTCAGTCAACATCTACTAATCATTTCAATAACTCGGTAAAAAGTGCCCATGGAGGAAAACAGATTTAGGCTTTCAACATGTAATAAAACTTTTTTTACGTACGTTTTTTTTAATTAGCAACTTTTATTGAAAAGAACTGTAAATTTGCAGCTTCAGAATGGATATTCAAGTTAGTCACTAAAAACTCCACTGTAATTTGATCCTGTTTCGGGTCGCAACAGAAATTGATTGTTTGTTTTCACCAATAATCAGAGTTACGAGATTTCATTTTGGCTGGATCTCAAAAAAATTATTTAGAATAAAATTGTTTTTGTGCTGATAAAGCAAGTGATCAAATAATCTAAATCTATAATACGTATCAGGTAGATTACAAATTGGTGAACATGCACTTTGCAATGCCTGTGAAGCCGGAGCCCAAGCGATTTTGGATGACCGGAGCCAAAAACTTTTAGATGGTGGAGCTGGAGCCTGAAATTTGAATTCCGGTTCCACAGACGTAGTTTGTGGAGCAAGCGAGTTGTACAAATAATACAACGGTTTTTAGTTTTCAGTGGATCAAATCGTTCTGGAGTCGGAGCCAAAAATTTAGATGCCTGGAGCTTGAACCCGAGCCTTAAATTTGAGTTCCGGCTCCACAGCCCTCGTCTCGAGGCGACACAATCTTAAGCGAGATGAATAATTTAAGGATTTCCCATTTCATTGTATGCAGCCTAATTAACTGCGGAGTTAAGAACTTGTAACGCAATGTTTTTTTCTGTCAGTACGTTTTTTGTGTAAGAACCAAGTGATAATTTTGCTGTACGTGTAGACTTGGTGATAATTTCACAAATTGCGTTTAACGTTTCTAGTTGGTTACAAATTTGAACGAAAACTAACGGCGTAATATTCGCGATTGCTATCGTACGAACAACAAAAACTCAAAACAAATTTGGACAAAACAAAGTTCACATCAGCTTTGAAACTTGACGTAACACATGACTAAAGTAATAATTGTAATAACTAAAATCCCGTTCCTACTCTTACAAGTAAAAGTTTGTTTGTGCAATTTTGTACAAAAACTGCGTTAGTCTATATCTTCAGTACGTCATTAAAGAGCCGTAATACTAAAAGCATGTTAGCGAGCATGTACCGCTTTAGTTGCAGCACAGAAAGAGCTGCATTAAGTTTGCGACTCACCCACTTCAACCGGAAGATGACGCGAGCGTCAAATCACCACCTGAGTCAATGAGAATGTCATGGTCTGCTCGAGCCACTGCCGTTTGAGAATTGAAGTTCCAAAAACTGTGCATTAAACCAGTAATCGTAAAATCGGCCATTTTGAGGCAAATTGGGAGAAAAATACAGTAATAAAAATACCTTGAAAAAAGGGAATGTGCAATTGCACTTAGCATTCTGCGGGATGCTGGAGAATAATGTGAAGGTTTTTGACATAAAAAATGTCGGCGAAGTTTTGCGCTTTAGTTGTTTGCACTCTTTTCTTTCTTCTGCTCAGACATGTTTTTTGTATGATTTTACAGATTTAACGTTTCCTTATCAAAGTCTTACCTTTGATTTCTAGGTGCATTCATCGGCCATCTTGCAGCTCTCAGCTCTTGGTTTTGGATCACTGCTTACTGGTTCGTGCTTCTGGTCATGTTTCGTCGCCCCCTGGGAGGACATATTAGTTACTTTTTTTGGAAAGCAGCTTGCCCTTCATACGGGCTTTCGCTCGCCACAGCCATGACCTGCATTTTGGTCGCGTATTCAAGGAACAACCATTTCACCACTCCTCACGAATATTACAATGACCTGTAAGTGATTACGAAAACCAATTCTTGCCTTGAGCTGAAGTCGGTTTCGATGCAGTAAAAATTACATTAATTTTACGCTGATTATCACGAAAACAAATTTGAAAGAGCTTTTTTTGTTTGTGAATTTTCAGGCTGCGTTCCTATTGCACTAATGGTTCAATTAAATCGTTTTCTCATGATTTAGTCGAGCATACATACTTCACAGAAAAGCGAAAACTACTCAATGCTTCCCAGCCTTTTTGGTCGCGCCACACTTTGCAACTCAGTTTTCTTCACTCGGCACCAAAACTAATGAAACGTTACAAAGAGAAATGTTCTCTTTAGGAAGACTTAATCAGAACTTTAAGCCTGCTGTTCCTTTCGTATCTACATCACAGGGTTCAAAAAAATCGTTCTCGAATTTTGAAAAGCCACAACATACCTGGTCTGGGACTGTCTCGGATGAAACCGGTGTGCCGCGGCGTATAGGTCGGGAAGTATTGAAACAGATCTCCAAGTTAATGTGGTCTTGCTGAGAGCAACTTCACATAGTTCAGATTGGAAACTTACACTTATAAAATATTTTTAAAATAATGGATGAAGGCAGGAAGTATCACGAGAATATTTATTTGAAGTAAGTACGTGAGTGCGCAATGACAAATAAGAGTTTTATTAAATTTCTTCTGAACCCATTTCGATTGGTCTTTTCACACAAGACTTTGGGTTATCACGGTTGATTGAACACACGCCGATAAAATTTCCGAATATTTGAAGAGAAATTCTGCTTGAAGATAATTTGTTGGAATGTTTCACTTGTTTTTTTCCTTTCAAAGTGTTTGACTGCTCTTGTATGATTCAATTATATTCCTACACTAACAGCGGCTGCTTGAATTTAGACCCGAGCACGTTTGAATCATCGCAAAAGTGCAAAATCAATCTACGACTTTATCAATTTTTTTGGCTTCGAAATATTTTAGGCATTGATAAGTCTTGAAAAACTTTAGTGACCGCGCGTTCTCAACATCTTGTGTACTGTATTTGTTTTCGATGCAAATACCTCATCTACAAATTATGCTCAGAACCAGACCCGTAACCAGCTTGGAACACCAGGGTGGGCGAGAAGTTTTCTTAGGGGGACCCATTAGTAGGCACGATTAGAAGTACAATAAATTATGTCCAACACATTTTCCCAGGGGGCCAAGCCCCCTGCGACCGGCTTAGTTACGGGCTTTCTTAGAACCGTCCCTTACACAAGATTTCCTCCGATTTTGAACAATTGCAGCGGAACATTAGTAATTAAGCAAAAATCTCGTCTCTGCCGCTTGCACTTCAGATAAGCACTCTTTCAGTCATTACCCAAGATTCATGACCATAGTTAAGGATTGGAACAAAAAACGATTTAAAAATCGTAAGCTTTGTGGTGTTACAAAGCTCCCGTTTTGCTGTGACCAAAGAGGGATAAAACTCACGGAATACCGTGTTTGCTTTACAAATGCATGTATCAATCTCCTTGTTCTGCCTTCCGTCAGTCTATAGATTAGTAATTGAAAAATCGCACAATTGTTAGTCTATCGATTAGTAATCGAAAACGAATGTTTTCTTTTTTTATGATAATCACAAACGCTTAGAAATTGCTGATAAAGTTCGTATCACTTACATTAACAAATGAAGTTTAAAATATGAGATTTGTTTTGCCTTGTTTTTTATATTAAAAGTTTAAACACAAAGAAAGCTTTTGGCATTTTGCAAGCTTCAACAATCAAAAGTGTTGAAAGAAAGATTGAGGTTAATTCGTCGTTTAAGTCTCTGTTGAGTTGTTCCGCATTGACGGAGAATGTGCCTCGCTTACGTATTTTCGATTACGGCATTTGAAAGAAAAACAAATGCTTTGTTGTTTTGATAAAGATATAATAAGTTTTGCGCCTTCAAGTGGTGGGTAGATGAAATATTCTGATGGGCAACGACTGCACAAAGAAAAGCAAATGCGTGATTTTTGCACTGCAGTGCTTGTGGCAGGCCTGACAATCACTGAGTTTAAGTTTTAGATGGTGACTGTTTTCGTTTTGCAGATGCTTCATAGACGGTGTTTACTTGTACTACGGGCTGCTAGCACCTTTCGCCGTTGCTGCTCTTCCCATCCTGGCTGTATTTGTTTACGTCATCAGAGGACTTAGCTCTTTACAAGACCCGGGACCCACTCAAAGAATGGGGTATATTAGCCGCGTCAAGACGCATCTCATCAAGTTGTCGACAATCACGGTTTTGATTGCCATAAGTAAGCTCTGACCACCATTGTGTATATTTCCAATAATTCTGCTTGTTTTATATTTTTGCGATTTTGCTGCTGGGATAAACTTTAAGCTGCTTTTCGCAAACCTCACACGCGTTTATTCTTTTCCGAATATCCCTTGATTATATTTCAGTGCTACTGGGGAGTCTAATCATTCCGGTGGTGAAAAAGGGTGGAATTCGTCACCACACAGTTTCTACAATCCTCTTCACGGTCGTCTCCGCTGCTCTCGTAAGTTCGACTGAACATTGCCCATGACTCGTTGCTGTGTATTCGACAGCAATGATAGTGGAAATGAGTAGATTTGATGGTTTGATGCCAACGGATGAATTGACTGAGTCAAGCAAACGCGAGGTTTCCACAAGACACTTAATCGCAAAGAGATTTGTGACGCCACAGCACTTTTTGAATGAAATGATTTATATTTGTTTGAACACTTTAACTCGAGAAAAGCTTTAACCTAAGAAACTGATCTCCCAACATTCTGAAAAATGAATTAAAAAAATTCTTTTTCATTCATGTTTACAAAAGTTCAAGAATATCACTGAACAAGAAAAACACAATATTGTAATTTTGTCGCTCATTCGTTTTTCGGTGTTCAACCTCTTATAACAATAAACACCGTGAGGAACAAACATTTCAAATGCCATTTACAGGCAACGAACTGGTCAGTGTCACAATCAATATGAAAATTAACCAACCCTTGTTCAAGTATTTTGGTACGTTAGAAAAAAAACCAAAAGGCGGAGACAAGCACTGATGGTAAACTTTTGAGCGTTACACTTCTTTTTTTTGACTGGACCGAAAACCAATTTTAAACAATTTAATGTTAAATAGAACTCACGAAATAATGCATTGTACACTATATTAGTTTCTGGTACATTTCCTCCTAAACACAACTCTTCTCCAATGCTGTTTTTCCCACCAAGATCTGGGTTTTTCCAATCCACCTGGGCGTCCAGGTTTAATTATGAAAAATATGATTAACTTTGCGTTTTTTTAAGATATAAACCTGGGAATTAGCTACAGTAAATCTAATAAATGTAATAATATAGTAAACGTATCTTCAAGTTATTACGGTGTCGCATGCAATCTTCAGGTGAAAAAGAACTCATATCGGTGAAACAAAAAGTATTCAGTCGGTTTTACACCCTTTCAACAGTGTCGATATCAAATACTGTAGGTTGCTTGAGATTTAGTGCAGTCAGCCATGCAGTTGCGCTTACAATGAAAGTAATAAAAATAAACGACAAACGATTACATGAACAAGTGAAAGATTTGTATTTGGGTGAACGATGTAAGGCAGGGGTCTCAAACTCAAATTGCTCCGTGGGCCACATGAGGACTTACAAGGTAACCGCGAACCGCATTATGACGCTGACGCAACAGTAGCAGTACTTGAACCTAAATTTTACATCTTATTTCCTGCGAAAGGTGTCATGAATTACAGGTAAATCATTTCTAGCCGTCTCTATTTTCGTATTAATCAATTCTAGTCGTCTAAGGAACTTTTTCATTCGCTAGCTGAGCACTTTTAAACACCTGTGAATAAACTAACGTAAATGTCATTCGTTTCATTTATTTCCATGCCTGCGTTTCCTCTAGGGAGGGTTGCGGGGGCAGGGTACACGGCTTTTCGCTCTGAGCCGTTTCGGTCACGGGACTTTTCGGTCAGGCAATGAAATGTTGCAGAAATCTTAAATGTTAGCTTTTAAATGCAAACGTACTTAAATCAACAAAAGGTTTTAATTAAAAAAAACTATAAACCTGATCCAAGATCCAACAGTTAATCAACATGAACGTATGATTTTCGTTATCATCAGCAAGCAAATTAAAACATGATCGACATTTTCAATAAAATACAAATACTTAAAACTTGTAATTACAATTCAGATTTAATCGCAATCATGACTTCTCTAAAGGCAGTTGGTACAACACCAGCTAGCGTGACATTTCACCTGCCCTTGATAAGCATTTAAATAAACAAATGCAATCAGTTGTTTATGTACAGCAGGGGTGGCCAACAAGTCGATCGCGATCGACCGGTCGATCGCCTAGACTCAGCTGGTCGATCGCGTGTGATTCTGTGATGACTAAATAAGATTCCTCA
>JGI24158J21664_10006253_pt1 | contig 15680 bp, 13 predicted proteins | sample Ectturendosymbi3_FD_21664 | JGI IMG/M metagenome (IMG submission 21664)
AGAGGTGCTTCTTGGTAAGTTTCAAACAGGCGAACGATCACCGTCAGCTCTGGGTGGTGCAAAATTTTCCATATCCCCGAATTTTTACGCCACTAAATGGAGAAACAAAGAGGAAAGTTTTGCAGGGCGATGATTCTGCAGCAAATTTCCCAAACATATTAGGCAGTTTTATCCGAATTTTTGTGGATCTTTCCCGAATCTCAGGGGAAAACGCCCCCGCCTCGTATGCTTATGGTGTCAAACCATTTTGGCAGTTGCTACTGAATCATCTATTGATTCCACAAAACAAAGCGCACTCCTTATAAAGATTGTGGTAACTCAAAGAGGAACGTAAGCCTGGACATGGTCTCATTTTTGATGTATTGTTTACATTCATGAGAGATGAACGTAGACAAGACATTTCCATAGCTAAATTCATAGTGTCCTGATGCAACCTTTCAAATGTGATATCCCAAGCACTTTCTAACACTATCATGTCATTTTTATGCACCAAATATACATCAATATCGATAGAACACGATAAATATAATTGGTATATTCTGAACCAGTTCAACGTTTGCCAACAAATCTTTACGCACCATATTCAACTGTCATATGCCATTTATATGGCTAACTGCTAGCTTACACTTTCTGCTTCTATACACGCTAATATTTTGTAAATTTAAGTGGTTACACCACAACATATCCTTGCATATGTAGCAAAACGCATGATCTCCAAACAGCAATGATACTCATGTTAAGTAAACAGAGTATTGAAACTGTACAAGGAACTTAAATTACGGGCACTTACAAAAAATGATGAAACGTGTTTTTACAGTACAGAGTAATCTAAATCCAGCCAATCTCCATCTTTTGGTTCCTTTTCGGTTGAAAGACAACATCTTTGGATGTTGATAGAAGCGATACAACGACAATTTTGTGCTATTTAATTATAGATGATAAATTAATATTGTGAGGAACAACAATTTGCCATTCTTCACGTCACTTTTTCAGTCGTGGTTCATTTCTCGTAGGATACAGAAAAGCCTTCACACAGTTAAGCCTGTCGTTGCTGGTGCGAGTTCCTCATAGGGGCCCAAATTGATCAAAGAGGCTAAAAACCGGCCATTACCATACGATGTACTACGCGTGAGCTAGACTGTGAAAAGCCCAATGAATGTGGTTGCAAGAAACTGGTTGATTGCAACAAGGATGATTGTAGTTATCCCGCTATACTTAGACTAGTCTAACAGCAAGGTAGGGAATGCAAAGCCACCATACAAAAATGTTGTATTCCTGACATGCATTTTGTACTTTCCACTTACTGTAATTACATCCTTAATTTAAAATCGATTTCAACAAAGATTATTGTAAAAGACATCAGACTTCGTTGAAAGAAAGCAACATACCGCAGAAGAAAAAAAGTTACGATAACTTATTGCAGTAGATAAACAGTAAAATGAATACGCAACATATTAATTTACATAACAGCAGTAAAAAAATAAATATGCCAAGGGCGTACGCAAGGGGGGGCTCGGGGTTAAAATCCCCCCTTGAGCTTGATATTTTACAAAAACTTTATTGTAAAGCGAGTGTATAGGGCTTAATTTTTTACCAAGGCAAGAGGAGTGTGTGTGGAAGAATATGCCTACTATGTCAACAAACCTCGCTTGAAAACATGGATATGACGTCAAATTGTGACGTCACAAACAGCGCACACCAAATACAAATGACCACCATCTGCCACTGAATGAACCCCCCCATGAAAATTTTCTGCGTACGCCAAAAAAAACAATTTTGTTGTGATTTCTTTTCAATATAACAAATATTTAACATGGCGCAAACGAGCCACTGTAGACAACCCACGTTGTAATGATCTTAGCGACACCATTCCTATAATTGAGGAAATCCATGAAGACTGAGTAACGTGTATTTCTCTCAAACCTTGACTTCCGGTGAAGCTGGCTGGGAATGGCGAATTTAAACCTGAAGCCGGACTCACGAGCTTGTGCTCTATGTATACACGGCCAAAAGGCTGTGTAACTGATTTTCATTTTCTCTCGTAGTAGGTTTGGTTGCTGTTGACGTTGCTGCGCATGTACTGCAAAGCATACAAGTGGGAAGGTTCATAAGTCTGGTGGCAGCTTTGAATTATTCAGGGCTTTCAACGCAAACTGCTCAGAACGTAGTTACGGACTGCTGTTGCGAACGCAGTTACAGGTTGCCGGCGAGTTACTTGATAAAAATGTTATCAAATTGGTGCTTTGTTGAAGACCGCTGACCAGTAAAGTAAAGATAAGGACCTGTGCTGCCAAGTTTGGACAAAATCGAGATGAAATTGGTGAAGCCATGGTTTGCCAAAAAGAATTTCCGGATTGTGTAGCTCAGTGATTTTCACCGTGGAGTCGCAATCCCCAAAGGGCTTACGAATCATTTTTGGAAGTGTCGCGAGTAGAGATTTTATGTTCACACCTGCATTACATTCGCTTTATTCGAGTGTTCGATGAGGGTCGTTAGGTTTTAGCGGTTTGCTACAATGGGTGGCTCGTGGCTGTATAAAAAAGGTTGAAAATCACTGGTGTAACTAATTTCCTTTGAGGTGGCAAGATTAGCCGTAGGCGGCTGCGTATCAGTGCAGTTGACCAATCTTTTTTTACTGAGATACGACGTGGGGATCTTAACTAAATTTAGTGGCTTCTACAAAATCCAAAGTTATGTACTTGCAACTTTTTTAACGTTTGTCTCTCGCAGGTAGGGTTGCCAGATGCGTTTCGTAAAAATACCGGCCAGTTTTTCAACAGTGACAGATACAGGCAGTGTCGTAATTCGTAAGTTCATACTTAATGGCACGGGATTCTCGAACATTTTTTGGCAACGCATTTATTCAGGGGTGTAGCGGGGCGGGAATGCATGGGAACGACGTTCCCACCCATACCTTTTTCATGTTTTGCTTTAAAATGAGTTTGGAGCTGTTTTAAAATGGCTAGTTTTTTGGGTGCCTTCCCACACCTTTTTTGTTAGGACTACATCCCTGGATTTATTATTCGTGGTATTTTCTTTATAATTTCATGAAGCTCCCATAATATTTTTTTTAAATTTGTTCAAACAACGGACAAACCTTTGCTTTGTGGGCAGAGTCTATGGCCCCCTGTGCTGAGCATTATCAAACAACTTACTTTGAAATAAAAAACGATAATTGTAGTGCTGAATGTGAACGGAGGTGAAGGTTTTCCTATACTCTCAAAAAAATCCAATTTTACATGTTGTATATCGATTTCTTAAGTGAACATCTTTCCGTACAATTTGATAGTATTAGCTGTTCTGCGGTAGCATTGCCTACATGAACACCATAACGCAAGTAATAAGTTATTGCGTGGAGCATTCACTTCAGTCTGCAACAAACATTTTCTAGCTCTAACTCTATAAACAATATCTGAGTACCTTCTGGCCACTACGTCTGGCTGAGAGATGACCTACAGGTTGATTCGCTGGCCATTTTGAGCTAGTCGCATAGTCCGCTGACGAAATAATGTGTCTGTTTAATGCAGCTAGCGTGATTGTGAAGTTAAACTAACAATTTTTGTAAAAGGGTAATAATATTACTACTGCAAACAAAAATCTTGCTATCATTGCAAAAATAAAAGCGAAATAAGGCTTACACCAAATTATTGTGCTTATTAGTGAACACTGCGCATTTACACAACCGATACATAGCTTTGGCATTGGCGATAGTAACAATAATCGAGTTAAAAACTCCGAGAGAGTAATCTTTGTACATTTCATCACATTCATGATGAAAACTGCTTTATACCAAAAAAAGTTTAAGAAAGCACAGAACCAACAAAAATTACTCCATACATTACAATCAAAAGCGGAGTCTGAATATTACGGAACAAATACAAATCGTGGTATATGAGAATTAAGCATTGATTTTCAATGGAATAGAAACAAAAGAATCAACGAGGATCTCATTAAAAAAACTTTGCGAGAAAATGCTGGACAGAAATTCTTGTGTTACTACCTTCAATCGGTTTAAAATCCTTACAACACAAACTATACTGATCCGCTAAAACATTTGACATCTCCAATTTCGTAGAGGAGGGTAATTTTTTTACAACAGTTTTAACAGTAAGCGATCCAAGAACGTTTCCAGAAATTGCTTCCATCTTTGTCCTGACAAGTTGAATTTTAGTTGATACGGAGCAATCTGTATAAACAAGACTGTCAAGTGTTCTGCCACAGTCTGATGCGTTTTAACTGCGGTGATGGTTGATAGCGTTTGATGTTTTCGTTATCTCAACAGCTGATAGTCTTATAACGAAGACCTTTTCGGAGCAAAAATTTACCAAATTAAAAATCAGGAGCCGGAGATCAGTTTAAAATTTAGGACCGGAGCTTTGGAGCTATTGCCATTTGAGATGTAGTTACGAGTTACGACACCGGACTGCAACAACGGATCTGCGAGCCTTTGATGTTTCTTTGGTTTAATAATCGCTCAGGTTGTGGCATTGTAGCTGACAGGGTTGGTGTTACTTGTTGAACAATGATTCTCAAACACTGTTGTAAGAGCCGCATGCAGCTCCCAAGCATGCTTTGTGCGGCTTTTAGCAGTCTTTCAGTACCACCTCTAATATTTTGTGTAACAGACTGAATTCGTGCAATAAAAACGTGTCAATTAACTTGTGTTAAAATTTTTATTCTTGCTCTCTAGCAAAATTATAGGTGTGGTTATGGCTTCCTTCAGCGAAATGATTAAAGAACCACTGTTGTAGAAGTAAAAAAAGTTAACTGCCACAATATCTTAGTTTCTAGTGAGTGATCAAAGCTGGTTTGTAGTAGTGTAGCGATCTAAAAAGAACTAAGCTATAATGAGTAGGTATATAATATAATATCCATAGCTTTTGTATCAGTAAGCTTAGTAAAAATATGAAAAAATTTACTGCCTATTTTCCAGGTGTTTTTTGGTACGAAAAAAATTGGCATGTTTTTGTCCTGTTTTGTATATTCTGAAACACGATTTGGCTTATTTTGTCATTGTGGTCTTGGCAACACTAACACAAGCCTCTAACAGTTGCATTCAGTGTCAGTCAGTATAAATCGCGTGACGACCCCGAGGGACGCTGTTGGTCTGGAGTCGCCCCTGATCTACGTTTTTTCTTTTTTTTAATTCGAATGTTTGGTGACGGCAGTTAGCGGCAGGCCGAAGCCTGAAGTTTGCCCCCTGCCAGGGCACTTTGGGTGAACACTCCTGCCCAAGGAGTGCTACGGTAATTCACTCAGTGGCCGCGGATCGAACACCCAACCTTCCAATTGAGAGGCGGACACTTGACAACTGAGCTGGTGTCTCCCCATCTACGGTTATATGAACATAGAAGTAAAAGTCGCATGTGTGTCCGCTTTCGTGGCATCACGTTGCGTGTTTGTCAGAGGAAGAGGAGAAAACGCTCAAAGATTTCGCGATTTTACTGCTTTTACAAGCAACAACCTGTAATTGTTGATCCTAAAATGTTTTATCTGTCTCGTATTCATAGATATCCAGTGTGAAAAACCTGTAAGTTCAGAATGTGCGATCAGAGCAGCTGTCAACAGAAATGGAGCATCGCTTTATGCTAAAGGCTGATGTGCTTTCACACATATCTGGAGGCTACAGTCGCTGTTAATGACCCTTGCTCTCGTGGCTGCTCATCGTCATGGACGCTCAAGGGAAGACAAAGTTGTCAGCGAGTTATCATCGTTGGTTGGGCGCGTTGTGTCTTATTGCTGCAGTCGCAATCCTTTGCGTAACTACGCTACGGATGGAAGACATGTGGACGATGAAGCCTTTGATGATAGTTCGCAACACGACAGCGGCACCCGTGACGGGTGACTGGTTTCCAGATTCACCTTTGGAAAACGACAACGTCTGCATGAGAATACTTTACGGAGCTGATGGCAATTTCACCGATTCTCGTTTTCCAGACAAAACCACGGATGAAGAAGTTATGCGATTCATGCAAAGCAATGACTGTGAAACGTTCAAACAAAAGTACGTTCTTGGCTGCATCTGATTTTTCTCGTGGTTACTTTTCTTTTGCAGCCGAAGCTGTGCTATTTTCTTCGCAATTCTAGTTTGTTTTACAGTGAATTGACTGAAGTCGCCATCCAGGCAGTTTCATTAATTACCAACGATTTTTTTCTAGGCTTTCCCAGAAATAAAACCAGCATTTAGCCTATTCATAAAACTTGACTTCTAGAAAATATTTTGCAATTGCTTAAGAATCGCTGGTAATGCGCAATGTGCATTTGTAGGCTTTGTTTAAGTTGCCGCACACAAAAATTCCACTGTCCGAAGTTGCCCGAGTTGTGTCTTTTGAAAGTTCAGCATACGTTCAGATTCATTCGGCACATGAACTAAATCTACGGATCGTGCTTTGGAAACTAGTGCGTTGCGGTGTAAAGTGACAATGCGTTACAAACAGGGACGTACTGAGGTTAGATGGCACCCAGGCAATAAACAAGCATGTCGCCCCCATGTTCGAACATAAGGTCTTTAGCGAGTAAATTTACCGCACTAAAGAAAATACTTGCGACATTATTGGGACTTTTCGGCGACCCCAGTGATTCGGTGCCCGAGGCATTCTGCCATCCCTTGCCCCGCTCGCTACGCCTCTGGTTATTGTTTGTATCACTTTGATTAACGAAGCCTATGACCACCAATGCCAAGGCGGGACCGTAGGTCCGTGAATTTTCCGACGTTTCACGGTCTTTAGTGCAGACCGAGGTAGTTTTTCCGATTCGGGGCAAAATTTTAAAACCCGGGTTTCGGGTAGCTGAGAAAAGAAACCCGGGAAAACTCGTTTTTTTCGGGTTTTGAAATGAATTCGATTTTGAGCGATTAAACAAAATATCATTGCGAAATTGCTGCTGTTGGTCCCTGCGCAATTTATTAGCGAATTATTGAAAAATTACGCAAAATTTTTCAATGATGTTTGTAATACTGACGCATGACAATCAAAGCACACTTTCATGATTCAGTCTGTTTCTGAGTTTTGTGACAAATAGTCCCGTGGATGAAAAAGGCCTCTCTGGTTCCACTGGTTAAAGCTTGGTTGTAATTGCTTGAACGACCTGCATCTGTTTCACGGAGCACAAATTGCACTTTGGTGCTGGTTGAGCCTTGGTTTATAAGAAATGGCTCTAAGCTTCGGATTTTCTTTGATTACTAACGTCTTCAAACTGAATGAGTATGATAAATCTACTTAAAGTCGCTTCCAAAGAAAAGCCAAATATTTTGTGGAACGTTATTACAAACTGAAAAGGAAAGAAACGATTTTGCAAAGAATCACAGCTTTATATGAACTAACTCTCTCACATAACAGCGTATATATGAACTAACTAGTAACTACGAAACTACGGCATATCTTTGAAGAATTACCTCACGTGGTGCTTATTTAATTAGGTTAGCAAAAAGACTGAAGTACGCGTAGAAACTTATTATGTACAAAATGACGTCACGATCCATCTAAATAGGTCAACTGAACGAAAATATAAACGGACCAACAACGAACATACGATGGTCACCGAGCAAAACCCGCACCTCGTGCCTCATGATAATAGTTGAAAGTTTAAACGTGCTAATCTGGCCATTACACGCGCCAATCTGCAACTTCAGTGTTATCAGAATTACTAATATTTGAATGCAACAGCAATTCCAGGTTTTTTAAAATACCCGGGTTTGGTAGTTGAAAAACCCGGGTTTCAGGTAGTAGAAAATAGCCAAAAGAAAACGGGTTTCGGGTTCGGGAAAACCCGGGTTGGAAACACCAGGCAAGGGGTGACGAATCTATTTGCTATCGCGGGCCACTTTGTCAGTTACAGCTGAGTAAGCGGGCCGCACAACTTTTTAGTCATACTATGAAACCTGCTAAAAACGAAAAAAAAGATTAGAAGCGGGTCAAAGAAAGTTCAAGACTGCTGGTCTCGCCCGAATGCTTCGCGGGCCGCACGAAATTCTTTTGCGGGCCGCATGTTCGTCACCTCTGCACTAGACGGACGTGATCATTTCTTTCCAGAAACATTCGCATTCGGTGCGAAACCGATTGTCCGTGTGTGTTTTAACTTTTGTAAAATCGGGCTTACATTCGGTTACAATGCCAGACGTGCTCCATACGTCATTAACCAATGCATAGGCGTAGCCAAGGGGCCCAGGGCGTCATGCCCTTCTAAATGTTTGGCATATCTAGTCATTTTGGGCTTTGAGAACTGACATCTCAAATAAAAATACTGCTGCTCGCCTAAAATCAAACATTTTGCCCCCCCCCCAAATTTTGGACTGACTACGCCACTGTGCCAATGTCCATGGCTTGTTTTCCAGGCGTACTTTCGTCAAGACATTTGCATGCCTTGATTGGAAACATTTCATACAGTATGGCCTTGTAGTTGTTGAAAGATGTGCACCTTCGTTATCATTTTGCTCGTTAACTGCACTTGTCAGTAGCTTTTCACGAATTTTCAGTTTTTCCCGCTGTGTAATGCTTTTTCATACAGATAATCGAATGCCGTAGTTGCTGGTGCAACACACACTGGTAAATACCTGCATTTTCGCTCAGAGCATCCTCTTGCACATAAATGCGCAGCACTGAACACACTGCTACAACGAGCCGACAAACTCTGTGATCAAGAAAGTGAACAAAAGGAAGAGATCGACCTCGTCAGATCGATTAAACAAAACGGTTCCCAGACAGACTGCTCTATCAAAAGAAACCTGGAAACAAAACAATGAATGAAGAACATGAAAGAAGATGGTTAGCCATACTACCTTATCTCCCGGGACTTGTTGACAAAATCAAATGATGCTTGACAACCCACGAAATACAAGTCGCATCAAAACCGGTGAGGAAGTTGGGTAACCTTCAACTTCCATCAAAGACCCCGTGGATATAAAGTCTCAACAAGGCGTTGTTTATTCTATTCCGTGCTGTGACTGCGATAAACGATACATTGGAGGAACCACAAGAAGTCTTGAAACCCGCCAAAAAAAACGCAAAGCTGACGTGAAAAACAAACGGTTCGATCTAAATCACAGAATGGATTGGGATAATTCAAAAGTCTTGGACTTTGAATCAAAATCTTTTCACATAAATAGCGAAAGAGACACAATGAATGAAAACAGATCGGACTAGTTCCCCGATATTTACCGGTTTATGTTGCAATAGTCCACATTACAATCTTCTAAATTTCCTTCGTGATGTCCACCGCTTGAGTCGTCATATTGTTGTTTTCACCGTCTTTCTTTTAATTAGCGTTCCCCGCCTTCTGAGTTCTTGTCAGCACGGTGCCACCTGGAGCACAGACATTTTGTAACCTCAGTGCTCAAATCTCACGGCATTTGGTCTCTAGCTGACCAGCCCGTGGCCTAGTGGTAAGTGTGTCTGCCTCTTCTGCACACTGTGCGTCTGGTAAGAAAGCTATAGTACCAATGTACAAGGTCTTGGTAAGGCGCGACCGAGAGTCGTTGGTACTATAGCCTTCTTACCAGACGCACAGTATGCAGAAGAGCTGCAGGTATTGGTACTATAGCCTTCTTGCCAGACGCACAATGTGCAGAAGAGCTGCAGGGAGCACATCCAGAACATAAAACAAAACCGCTTCAAATGAAAGCAGACGTTGTACCAGCTCAATCGTGGCGCTACAAGACCACTGTAGTTGTAAAGCGCCATCAACAAAACACCTTATAAATCAATCGTTTTTAGCCCTGACAAAGATAGTTGCATCAACTGTCGAAACGTTGGCAAGCTTTTAACGTGCTTTTATTATTTTACCGACAGTAGAGCCTGATTTAAGTTTGTTTATCGAAGTTCTGGCGTCTCCGTAACAGAAAGAACTACTCCATTATTTGCAGCACAATTTTGCAGTATTTCGTATCTGTTGAATGAAAATGTTGAGATTTCTCGCGACATCTTAGTTCGGTGCGCCACGTCGGTGAAAGGTGTGTTTCTAGTTTTTTTTATGGAGATGCTGTGAAAAAAAAATGTTTTCTTTACTAACAGGTTTCGTTTCTCTTTGAACGAAGACGACAACTACATCAGCGACGCAGAGAAGAATTATCCGGTCGCTTACGGCGTCTTGGCCCACAACAAAGCAAAACAGCTGGCTCACCTTCTCAGCTCAATATACGCCCCGCAAAACCTTTACTGCGTTCATGTTGACCTAAAGTCGAGTGAAGCGTTCAAATCTGCCGTGCGTGCGATCACCCAATGCCTTCCGAATGTTTTCCTTTCGTCCAGGAGCGAGGAGGTCGTGTACGCGTCGTTCAGCAGACTGCAGGCCGATATCAACTGCATGGACGACCTCCTCAGTTCGGACGTGCCGTGGAAGCATTTGATCAACTTGTGTGGCCAGGTGAACACTCCCAGAAAGCTTTGATTTTTGGACAATCATGTTTTGATTCGACAAATTTTAATTTTATTGAAGTTCTGTTCAGTCGTCTCCCGAGCTGGTCCTTAACGAGAAGGTTAATTTAAATTTTTTTTTTCTGAGCTAAGTGCTAAGGTCTGTTAAGGACGGCAGCTAATTGCAAGGGTTTTATTTGAATACGTGCTGATGGTGTCTACATACTAGGCAAAATATATTCTCAAATAAGATCTTAGTGTCTGATTCTTAGTTGTGCGAAGGTTCCTTTCGATAGACATAAATGCGTTTCGTTTACTTCATTGAAAGAAGTTGCTGTGGGTGGATATGTGTTATCTTTGCACCAAAACATTTGTAATCTGAACGACGTTTTAGTATTACCTTTTTATGCTGTATGTTTTGCAGGATTTTCCACTTTTCACAAACTATGAGATTGTGGCACAGCTGTTGGCTTTGAAAGGAAGAAACGTGATCGGAGGCTACAGACCTGACGCTGACGCATTGAAAAGAACGGAGTTCGTTTACAGGTGTTGGTCTAAACATGTTGAGGCTTTTGTTTGATAAGTGAAAATTGGTATTCTCGAGCACATGTTTGGACTATTAGTTATTTCAGCGACATTCGTGGCTCATGCGAGAAAGGAACGAATATCAAAGGCGAATTTGGTTTTTATATGCTTCTATGGAAACCGCATCCGTAATTGGTTTTGAACGAGTAAACTGGAAACACAATTATAACACCAGACACTCCTATGAAGGCAACTATGTATTACCGAAAATTAGAACGAGAACGGGGAAAAAATCAATAGTTTATTGGGTCCCAAAGATTTGGCTTCTACAAATCTTTTGGATTCTACAAATGTGAATAAGTTGAAAGCTATGTTCTGTTCTTTGCTTTTGCCTGTACTGGTTTGGGCAGGGCTATAGTGAGCGTGTTCGCTTTGGGTATTTGACAGCATGAGATTGGGTGGTGGGAGACGGGATGACTGGAGTGTCTTTTCGCCGCCTTCCGGCCTTACTGTGTCTGTATTGACTAGTTTACTGGCGTTTAGGCCAAAAAATATTGTTGTTGTTGTTGTTAATGTTAAAACTGATTTTTCTAACCCGAGTTTTATTAAAGGCACGCGTTGGTAGCAACACGCACAGCATACATGAAACTTACGAGTGTTTTCAACATTTCACTTGTAAGCATTGCTTGCAAGGACTGGCGATGCTTAGTATTACGTGAAATCGATTTCCTATTAAAAATCTGCGATTGATTCCTTGCTTATTTAAACCTGTGGAGTGAAGTTACTTGAATACACATATGTGCAAGTTTGAATCATCGCAAAAAGATGAAAGTAGAGGCCAGTCGACTGATTCCTCAAGCCTACAGACAAACTAGAGATTTTATTTGTTGTTCAAAACTGTTGCAGGAAAGAAAAGAGTAGCACGGTGTTCATAACACAACAAACGAAAACCCACTCATGTTAATGTTTGTCTGATATCTGACCACCAGGAAATGATCTTGCTCTGTCCTTTACTTGGAGACTGTAAATTAATGTCGATGGTTAATTGTTTAAAATGTCGGGCCTGGATGTAATCAATCAGCTTTACAAAACCAAAAAAAATTCATTTCAAAAAAATTTTTTTTTAAAAACTTTTCCGTTTATTTGTTTCTATGGCCTTTTGTCGTCGTTGGATGCACTTCCAATTCTTAAGCATTAAAATATGTCTCAATCCCAAAGTCCTTTTCAATACACGACGCTGTGCAGTCCAATATTTCAGTTCGTACCCTGAAGATCAATACCAGCTAATGGCTATCAATACCAGCTAACTGAAGACGAGGTCTTTAAATGCGGTGTTTCGCAAAGCAGTGTGGTTGTTAGCTTGTATATTTGTATGTAGCCTACAGTATATATGAAACTTTTTGTCTTACAAATATCCTCCCAAACAACCCACGAGATTAGGTTTGCATGGAACGGATCTTAAAGTGAATTCGTGAGTGTGATGCTGCCTGACATGGCGTTTTCCGCAGCTTTGTGAACATTCCTGCTCCGCACAAAAACGTTCGAAAAATAGAGATGTCAACAGCAATTAAAAATGAACATTTTGATCGGGCAATGACTGAGACGTGTCAAGGTGTTCTTAGCAAGCACATTTTTTATTTTTTAATTGCGCTTACCTTGAGCAAGTTGACATCATCTTTGCTCAAAACCTGTGTTTAACCAACTGAATCCAACAATATGGTTTGTTATTTTTGCTGATCTTTTTTCTGCTGTAATGCTGAAAATTCACGTTTAACAATTGTCGGATTATGTTTTTGCAGAAATGATGCAGAAACTCATTTAAGTTTTTGTTCATTTTGGCGGTGTTTTCATATGTTCTTAAATTACAAAAAACAGCAATTAAAAAACTTTGCAGTCGGCTCTATCGCCGAATTGCATTGTTAGACTAGAATCGCTTTGTTCTAAAAACCGATGAGCGTCTTCTGCTTCTTTGCGTTGCAGAATCGTCAACACAACCGGAACGAACGGTCAGCTCCAACGCGTGCTGGTGCGGACTGATGTTCGCAAAGCACCACCACCAGGCAACTTCACAGTGTATAAGAACAATGCATACAACATCTACTCGAGGCAGTTCCTTCAGTGGGCGATCAGAGACAGTGAAAAGGCGAAAGAATTGCTTGAGTGGTCGAAAGATACTTTAACTCCTGACGAACACTACTGGCGTACTCTGGAAACCGTGGACGAAGCACCCGACAAGGGTGTTCGAAGAGACGCGTGGCAAATAGCGAGATATATAAAATGGAGACACCCTGGCTTACGCTGTTCCGGTGAGATTCGCAGCATTTTCAGCTTGAAGTAAAAAGTTATTCCAAAAAACAAAATTTCCGTTGTTCAAAACAATATTTTGCTAAGGTCGAAGCTTGCAACATTTTGTTGAAGTCGTTGTATGAAAATATTCCACGGTCGCTTTTTCCATGCGTTTTGATTAAAGTAGAAGTCCTTTAATATCATCGGTTCTTTCCTCTAATTAGACGCATTTGCTTCAACCATGCGTACATTGAACAAGATAGTGGTGATGCAGGAGGCTTATAAGGGGCGGGAAATATCTTTGAAAAAGCGCTTCCAGCGGTCTAAGAAAAACGCGTTTTCCAAACCGAGTTTTTAAAAATGCTTCATTGGAAGGTATCGTTTGAGACTGATTTGATGATGCGTTAGTCGCAGTTACCGTAAGACTGCTTTTCATTTCTGTTACACATTGTGCAATTTCCCAGCGCTAAACCCCAAACATTTTTTGAAAAGCATGCAGAACGTCGCAATCTCAAGTTGAGATGCATCAAGGTCCTGTGCCTGTAAAAGGGCCTCGTTGTGGTCCTTCGCAATGACACTGACTTCCTGGAAAACAGTGTTATAGTCTCCGCTGAGGTTTATCATAGGGTTTACTACTATGCTTTAGCTTGGCTTAGCGAGTCCGATCAACGGTACTTTCAATACGTCAGAACAGCTTGTGTCTTCACTTTAATTTGAAAGCAGTGTATTCCAAGCTCAGACATATTTACAATTTATACGACATCAAATTGTTAGAACAACGATACGGAAGTTTCGTCATCGATCAGTAACAAAATGTGCTTGATTTTCTTTGGTTTATATGAATTTCTGCCAAGATGCTCAAGACAATTGTGCTTTTGGTCATTTATCTTGAAGAACTTGTAGAAAAAGTTTTATCAGTGAATTTATTTTCCGTCAACGATCCTCCTCTCACCCTTCCATCATACGAAACGGGTTGTTCTCCTCCCAAATCTATTGTTGATTTGCGCATTGTGCTCGTTCATCAAAATTATCGGTGTTTTTCAGGTTTTTGGAGAAATTTCAACTGCGTGTTCGGCGTTGGTGACGTTTCGGGTTTGAAAGGAACTTCGCTCTTGTTCGCCAACAAGTTCGACATGACTTTCGACGCTCGGCCGGTGGTTTGTCTGCGAAAGTGGCTTGATCAAAGAAAGAAGCGGTATGACAAGCGAAACCCCAACAAACAATTCCAAGTGCCGTGAACTGATATGGTCGTTTTGTTTCCTGATCCAATTTGATGTGCATCTGCGATAGATGCGGTGCTGGCTAACGGCGAGTTGATCCGACGTGAAAAGCAATATCAGAAAAAGTCTGAAAAAAACTAGGAAATTAGATTCAAAATGGATTCTGCTGCAGCTTTTTCTGAAAACCGAAAAACACATGCGCTGGAATCTGCCATGGATGCGTTACAAGACAATTCAGTTCCATTACGCTTGCTTTTGTAATCCCTTTGGTGTGTGACGAGTGGTCATTGGCGCCCACCTCCACAGGTTACTCCTGGGCCCACGCTGCTATTTTCGTGGAGAATGCTGCAATGGCATCACTGTGCGTGAATCTTTACCTTGCACCAACCTATAAACGCCGAGCACGAGGCTGGGTAAGCCGCAATCACTGTTTTCCAAGTCTTCGGTATAACCCGACCGGGCATCGAACCCCAAGCCTATCAACTTTGGTGGCGCGCGCTCAAATCACTTTACTCCCTAATGCTATTGGTAAGTTTTGATGTGCTTCATCACGAAAGCATAATACAACACAATGCATTGCCTTTCCCATCCATCACCGTCGAGCACGATGCGTGACAGACGGCAAGTGCGATTTTTCAAGTCTTCAGAATGACCTGACTGGGAATCGAACCCATTGTACCAGCTTTGTTGGCGCGTGCTCAACACACATTGGTAACCATTGATTGCGGTGCAAAATATTTTATTTCCTCATGTGTGTTTTAATTACTGTTGAAAATTGAATCTCCATGTTAAGAAAGAGCAAGTTTCGAGCCAATGACGAGAAGTTCTACTCCAATGAAGCTAAAGGCGAAGTCCAACGCTTTTAGACAAAAAATGCATGAAAGTGAAGCAAATGAGCAAAGTCTTTGCGAACAAGCACGCACTTTGAAAGAGAAGCTAAAGTTTATGGAATAAATAATATTTGAAGTAATTAATTGGATTGGCTGACAACAATTCAATAAAATTGGGGCTAGTTTTGTTTAAATTGAAAAATAACATTTACTTACTGCTGCAGAAGGTTGCAAGCTGTATTAGCCAGGCACAAGCTGTATTAGCCACACTTGATCTTAAAACAGCTTTCATAGCATGGGCGAAATCTATAATAAGCATCATAATTCCTTGATTGTTAGGCAGTGTTTGCAAAGTTAGCTTTTTCTAACCAAGAAATAGTTGATGATGATGCTAGATTTGCTGTTGAAACGTTCTGCAACTTTTTGTTGGCTTTATATTTCTGCTAAAATGATTCTACTCCCAAATCTAC
>JGI24158J21664_10006255_pt1 | contig 15676 bp, 4 predicted proteins | sample Ectturendosymbi3_FD_21664 | JGI IMG/M metagenome (IMG submission 21664)
GAACAATGAAAATGATCAGACAATATCTTTCCACGTCACAGCAGGAGACGTGAAGTTTGCNGTAAGTCAATGACCAAATTCTCATCCATTTAAGTTTTTGTACGAAACGCGACTATATGGCGGTAATGAAATGTTAAAAATATTGTACAGTAGGCTGAAAAAAATTATTAGAGACAGCAGAATATTGGTCGATACAAAAGCATATGATATCCTTGTGAGCTGAACTTTTGTCCAAAAATTGTTGCTGGCAGGCAGGGGTGCATTGCTGAAACAAAGGAACGGCGTTCCCACACCAAACAAAGAAGACTAATTCGTCTACGGCAATTTCCACACTGAATCTTCCTGCTTCACTTTAGTGCTGCGGTGCTATACACGAGATATCTTGGCATTTATTCATTTATGCTTCTCCAGGCGCTACACGTAGAAATTTACATGAAAAATCTAAATCTTGAAGTAACGTTACGAATGCAAAAAGGTGTGGGAACGCCGTTCCCACCCCACTACACCCCTGCTGGCAGGTCTGGTGCAAATCAGTGGTCATCTTTAGTATAGCCTACAGCTAATCTAGCGCGCTTCATTTTAAGCCTACCTGACATGTAGACTACGTTTTACGGTTAGGCTTGCTGTTTTGGAAGTTACGCTGTCATTTAGCACACTAACCTAGCCTGTAGTTAACCGCATTGTAAGTTCATTGTAGCGTAATATAAATGCCTTCGATTAACTACAGTAATAACATGAGCTGCGCTCATTCATTAAAGCTTGCAAGAAAAAATAGTATGATCTGCAGCTTATTCAACTTTTGTCCACAGTTTGCTCCGTCCCGTCGCCACGGGGAGGCTTTGGTGGGCTTAGCCTCCCAAACAAAGCTCCAAGCCCCACAAAATTGAAACATGTAACACTATAAATCAGTGGAGTTTTTTGTTAATTTTTAGAATGTCAAGCCCCCCCGCACAAACGCAAAGTCCCTTACTGAAAACTTTCTAGCCACGGTTCTGAGTCTGTTGCTTATTCATCTTTTGTCCACAAGAAGCCCAATATTACCCAAATGAAACAAGAGTTTTGAATACTTATGTGCGCAGTGGCATGCCCAGCCCAAAATTTTGGATGGGTCATAAGTTTTATTTTACAGCAAGATGGAGTAAAATCTGAACAGCAGGCTGCGCGAATGTGTAACTTTGGTCGTAAGCACCAAAGGGATCTTGCTTCTATGCAGTACAAATTACGAGAAGACTGCTTGAGCGAGCCACAATACAATTTTCACAGTAATCACTACGCTGATCATGTGTAAGTCTGACTTCTGGATGTATGCAACTAGTCATATAGGTGAAATTCACCTTCAATACACCAACCAATGAATGGTGACGCTTGACGCAAACGCCTCAAATATATTACCTCACAAACGCACCAAAAAGATCAAGCGATGCTATTCTAGGTAACACCGGCAGGCATTGCTCTGCCTACAAATTGCAGGACAACACAGAATATTGATTAATGAAACTCCACTGATTTCTAGTGTTTCACATTTCAATTTTGAGGTTGGAGCTTTGTTTGGGGGGGCTACTCCCACACAAGCCCCCAGTGGCGCTGGGACTGAATTTTGGGCCCCCTGTGTCACCAGACCATAACCTTGCGGATATTTGTCTGATAAGAATAATCCCACATTCCGGTTAAACACATACAAAAATCTTGGCAATTTGGTTATGCAATTAACTGGATTCGCCTATACTAACATCCGAAATCACCGGCAAACACTCCAAGAAATCTTTGAAAAACGCCCAAAACAAAAACCTAAAAATAAAAAGAATACTAAATGCCGAAATACAAGCTAACAAGGGGGGCAATTTTTACATTTAGCCTGCCAGAGGGGCGGTGCGCACCCCTGCCCCCCCCGCCAGTTACGCCACTGGCTAGAAGTGTTGGAGTAGTTCATGGTAAAATATGTGATTTTTGCCACATTTTTGCACTTGCGCAAGTTACATTCATTCAATCAACAGTTAAGGTAAATCAATTCCCACTTTGTGTTTGTTACGTGCCAGTGATGCTTTTCAAAGCAATTCGAGTGGTTATCCTCTTTATTTACCGTGACGTTCACATATCTTCATGTAGTCTAAAAATCGAGCATACTGCACGTGAGCTGAACTTTGGAAACATAAAACTTTGCCGCGTTTGATTTTAACAACCTGCCTTACTTCTATTTCGATAAGAACTGAAGGTACCTTCTCCGTCGGCGAAATATATACTCTGACAAGATCATAATGCCTGGTTCTTGGCTGTGAAGTTTTTTTTCGATAGTCACCTCACGTGAGGCTTTATCCTGGAATAGAATTAGTTTCTCAAAAGCGTATACGTGATTGTTTAGAGACGGTTTAGCACAATGCTCAACTTAGGGGGATAATAAACTTCGCTAACGCAGCTTTTAAGTTAGATTTAGTTCTTTTACTTTCCACCTGCTTATTCTGCCACGCGACGCACGTGTTCCCACACTGGTTTTGCAAATAAGGCTTTTCCGTTCACGGCTTTCTGCTGCTTCGATCAAAGATCTACTTCACAAAATTCAATGTACAAATTCTAAAATTAAAATGATTGTGCCTCCAATGTCTTGAAATACAAGCTAAAACTTCAAACAGAAAACTTTCTAACTTCTATTGAACGTAGCTAAAAACTCAGTGAACAGGAAACAGTAAATTGTAAATATTTTTGTCAAAGAGCAAGAGTTGTACGAATATCGGTTATGTCAACCTCAATTGATAGTTATAACTAAAGGTCACATTAGGTTGCTATTAGGGAAGGTCAACATTTAACTGCTTATCCAGACATAATGTTTCCTCATTTTTACAGGCGAGCTACAAATGCTGATCATTTCAATAAATAAGAATTTCGTTGCAGCACTACATGAAAAGATACTTTTTCTAATTTATTCCACGTCTTCGCAGTCTTTTGCTCAAACGAAATGCAACAGAAATAAGGCGAATGAACGGCTAATGACATCAGCTGCAGACAATCCACAATATAACAGTACACTTAAAACAGCATGGTACCAAATAATTCACAGGTATTTCACTTTTCACAAAGGTTGTTTTAATACAAATGGGATATATATTTAGACACCGTCATCCAGTAAAAATCTAACAGCACTGGCGGCAAAAATGTAACCGATGATAAGGAAACGCATACTTTTCACGTCAAGACTGCATGTTATCGAGAATTTTTAAACAAGATCACACGTCATTTTGCAGTATTTACTCCTTTACAAAGAAAGGAAACTATACATTGACAAGAAAACTTTGTAGAACACTTGTTTATGAAAATCTATCACAAGGTGCACTACTCCCCAATTTTTATCCACTGCATATTAATCGAGTGGATCATGACTGCTGAATTGAGAAGTATATTTGAATAACGCTGGAGGAAAATATAATCAAAACAAATCAGAAGTTTAATCGGATAATATTGGCATTACTCTCTTATTGTTGGGCCTTTAAAAACTTCAGAGGCATTCAAACAAAGAGTACAATTTTTTTTTAATTATGAAAAATATTAGCTGTTGGGAATTGTGTAAATTTCCAACATGAGACTAGTGTAGCGGCTTGGCATGCCACACAAAACGTTTTCATCCGAAATAAACTTAGCGTTGACGATAATAAGCGAGTGACGGATTTAGATTATTGCGCACAACGCACAATCAGATACAACGACCGAAGCGTCTTTTGCGTTTTCTGGTGCGTTAGCAGCCTTCAACACAACGAAATGCAGCATAGACTTGTGGTGAACTGCCTGACGAATCGCCAAGATAGAGATTGCCAAGTTTAAGATATTACAGATTTTCGAAAAAAAGGAAAGCGCTTTTTGCGTTTGTTTAGAGATTCAGTTAAAATTCGGCGCTTCCATTATTATCAGCACAACCGACGCCGAGCTTGTATTCAAGCAGAGACAGTTGTCGTTGTTGTGGTTGAACGCACGGAGAAAGTGACGTTGCCCTTCCACGCGCGGAAAGAGATGACAGCATGAATTGTGTACAAGATAGTCACGATGAAAGCGAAGACTGTAGCACCAACAAGAATCGAATACCAAGTATACGCGGCTGACACGCAGGCTGCAATGAAGTAGAGCAGGGCCCAAAAAGCATTGAAGATGAATTCAATGATTGACCAGGGAGCTCCGGAACATGTTGTTGCGTGTAGAGAACATAGATAGATGATCAACAAAAATCTGTAAAAGAAAGTTGTATGAAGGAAATGAGAATGAGTTGAACAGAGCTTCAACCTCCATTGCATGGCCTTACAAATTCTTTCTGTTTAATGAACTGCATTATACAAGAACCAACTAATTTCAGTAGTCTCGAGGCAGCTAAAAGTCAATTCTGCATTGGATTTTGATGCGTACTCTCAATGGCGTTACAAGCTGATATAAGGACAAAGCGTACGATTTTAAATCTCTCATTTTTCTTGTTTCCAAAAACCGCATTTTTTCTCGTCCCAATTCGCAAAAAATGTTACGGGTTTTGTCTCAGCATGAGTTTAAACAGCGTTGAAACGCCTCAAGCATTAGTCACCGCCTTGTTCAAACCAAGGTACAAAGTTTTCTAAGTACTTTGGGTGATATTGGTCAGAACATCTCATACCATAATAAAACCTTGCAATAAAAGAAATTAAGCAACTTGATTACATTATGTTACACGAAGCTTTGTGAAGTCATGACTTCATGCTTCGCGTTCTCTCATCGGCACAATGCACACGTTTTTTGTAGGTTTATTAAGTTTCTAAACAGGCTAATTTTGGCGTAATGCAAATGATTCACAGACATTTCACAGAAAAGTAAAACTTTTTCGACGGTATAGGTGCCTTTAACGCACTTCAGATCACATCCACTGAGACACAGAGGCTGATCAAACCGAACCAAGGAAAAACTTCACAATCAACTCAATGGAATAATGCATTAATGGGAAGCTGAAAAAAATTACAAAAGCAGAGTATTCAGTAATACCACCTGCAGGAAACGACAAAAACACTTGGGATTATACTGTGTTAGGAACACAATATTAGTGTCACAACCGAAGCGAGACTAATATGTTTTTCATCATCGTCCGGTAAACAATACCAACAATCTGGCATAGGACTGTGATAAAAAAAAATTCCAATTGCTTGACTGCATGGGAAAGTTTTGCGAAATTCCGATAACTGGTTACGAACGCTGATTGTTGTTTTAAAGACGCACCAATCGGGGTGAATCTCAACTTCTTGATGACAAAAAACTTTTGGCATCCTTTTCCTACTCGCGCACTCATGCAGAAAGTTGTTGAATTGTTACGCTGCCAAATTATTTGTCAATAGGTGAAGACATGTGTAAAAGCATGTAATGGTGATGGCTTTGGTTAAGCCAGGTGTCGGCAACTTTTTTTCATGGCTGCTGAGCCGTCGTAAAAATAACACAGCTTCGGCTTCGGAGCTCTTCTTTTCTTGAACATGGCTCCGGCTCCAGCTCCGGAGTTCTTGGTTTTCATGACTGTGGCTCTGGCTTCTGTTCGTTTTCACACATTAATATTTTAAATTGTCTTGGGGTGCCTCAAATTGAATGAAAAATGAATTATATCAAGTACAAAAAATCTAAGAGAATATACCAAACTTTTTCAAGTAATTTAATTTGGCAGTTTTTTACAAGCAGCGCTCTTACCATGAGAAAATCATCGAAAAAAAAACAATCACAGGTTCAGACAATTTAGAGAACAATTACTAGCAGAAACGTAACTCAAAATAACAGTAGTATAAACAAATTCTGGAAAGGCAGTCGCTCGTTTTGCCGTCAATGCCTGAGGACCTTTTGTTATTTCTTGCGACCAGAATCAAGAAAGTGGCTGTTTGGAAAACTGCATTTGTGTGCGAGCATTTAAACACACACATGTCCCAATTGAACAAGTGTTTGCACTCATTTCATGCTTTGCCTGTTGTGTTTTGGCGATTCCAGCTCACAGCGCTGCCCGGGCAAACCATGCAAATAGCCCAAAACACATAGTCGATTACCTCTCTCATGTGTTCTTTCAAATATGCACACATTTGGATTATCACAAATGCGAAGATGTGTTTAAAAGCCTTTTGTTCAAAGAAATAGTATGACTTCTAGCAAGAAATTCACCTTTGATTTTTCAAAAATAACTGAAAACTTCTGATTTTTTATTTTTTGTACTCGCAGGGGCGGAGCTAGGGGGGTGCCAGGGGGGCCACTGCCCCCCAAAATTGTGCTTGCCCCCCAGTGCCCCCTCCAAAATTTTCCGCGTGACGTCATGCCACTGCATTGAAATTATTTGAAGCTATAAGACACAGACCATCGACAGCTCCCCTTGTTGCAAAACTGGCCCCATCCAGTGGCCCCCCCAAATCAAAATGTCTGGCTCCGCCCCTGTGTACTCGTAATAACCAGTGGTGATCTGCAAAGTAACGCACAATTTAACCCGCAAAGCTTAGGGAGAAAATAAGACTGGTTACCGTGCTGAAAACCCAGAATTCTTTCCACAGATGAAAACTTCAAGAAAAGTCCAGTTGTTTACACTGCTTTTTTCTACAATCCTGATAATGTACTGCTATGCGAAGAAATGCTAGTTCGTTACCAATTAGTTATAACTGTTACGTTTGTTATGTTACTGCTTTTAAACGTAATGTTTCCTAGTGAACTTTACCAGTAATCTAGTAAACCTTGCTAGTAAGCCTAATGATTTCTGATAAAAATCCCTACTTTATAGTGACGTGTCGTACATTTCACGCTTAAATCTGAAATGGTATCATATCTTAATCATACCCCTGCTAACAGCATGATTACACAGCTGCAAAAGCTTTGCATATTATATAGCCTACGTACTCATTATAGCTTAGTTCATTTTAGATCGCTACACTACTACAGACCCGGTTTGATCATTCTGACTAGAAAGTAGGATGTGGCGGTGGTTAACGTCTTTCTTACTTCTACAACAGTGGTTCTCAGCCACTTCGCTGAAGGGAGCCAAATGCAGACCTACGACTTTGTTAGAGAGCCGCACTAAAAAAATTTAACATAAGTCAACTGACACGTTTTGTTTTATTGCACTGACGAAGTCTGTTACACAAAGTATTAGAGGTGTTACTGAAAGACTGCCAAGAGACGCACAAATGATGCTTGCGAGCTGCATACGGCTCTTAGAACAGTGTTTGAGAACCACTGTTCTACAAGTAACATCACGCCTGCCAGTTACAATGCCACAGCCTTAGCGATGATTAAACCAAGGAAACATCAGAGGCTTGCATATCCATTGTTGCAGTTTGGTGTCGTAACACGCAACAATCGGCTTTGGTAAAGTACGTTTATTTGGCAAAACCGTGAGCATCAAAAAAGGGATCCGGAGCCGGAGCTACCTCCCAAATGCCCATAGCTCCGGCTCCAGGTAAAATTCCCAGCTCCGGCTCTGCAGCCCTGCTTTTTTCACAAAACCCATTCTGCTTCATTTTCCAGCCGACATGACCGGCGAGTGGCCACTAAGCATTGATACCGTTTTGTTTTTTCATGCGACTCCATATGTACATAAGCTAACTTGTACTCAAATTCTAACAGTAATCATAATCACATGCAAATTTAAAATCCAAGTTTTGTCAAATCCGGAGAGAGCCATTTCAGATGAGCTAATGAGCCGCATACGGCTCCGAAGCCGCAGGTTGCGGTTCCCTGGTTTTAAGCTAACTTCCAAACAGTAACTCTTAAAATGGGAGTAGTGATACAACTCTAAAAGTAACGTATGTCTTGTTTCTTACAAAAATATTTAGAAGTACAACAAATTTTTAAATATTTAATTTGAAGAACTAAGAATTTCGTTGAACTGGTGGGGACCTGTTCAGTGTTTGAAACAATAAAAATTATACGAAAGATACTTACAGAGTCAGCAACCACGATGTGACAGCGACGAACATCACAAACCGGAAAGCAGACGAGTACAGTGACGCACTGGTTGATGCAATGAGCGCCCAGCAAAGCAGACCGAAGACAAGCTCAAGGATTCTGAGAATTCCAGGTAGCGAAGTGATGTAGGTGACGTCACAAACTATTGAGGTTGTTGTCGTGGTGCTGGTTGTCCTGGTTTCTTCCATGATAACAGGTCTTTGCCCAACTGACAGTTATTTTTACCTAGAATTCTTTGTGTTTATATTTATTTGAAAACATAAACGGTACATGTTTATTAATACTTTTTTGTTCAGTTTTCACAGTTAACCTACGTAACTTGCCAGGCGTTAGAAAAGCGACGTAAGTTACGAGAATCAACTTACCTAAGTTACAACTAAAACAAAAAATATATAGATTACAACAAAAAACTGTTATGGGAACTAAAAAACCTAGGACGCGCGAAACTAACTTTTCGTATTGTCGTTGCAGAAGTGTTGAAATATATTGATTGATTCAAAACCAAAAAGATGGACTTTTGAATTATTTCCCAAAAATTAAGCTTTTCTGCTAGTATACATACGCAAATTAAGCTTTTCTGCGGTTATCTATCCATCAGTGAAGTTTTTGTCAGTCCGTGTCCTTTTATGTCCTGTAATTTATAGACGGAGCAGTACCTGCCGCTGTTACTTGGAATAACATCGCCTGAGCTACATTTAGGCAAACTGGGCGGCTGTCTAGGGCACTAAGCCAATAGGGGAGCCAAAAAAGAGTCAAGAAATGTACAACTATGTACTTGTGAAAGTGACGAATGTCCACCAAGTGAAAGTGAATGAACATGATGAAAGTGAATGGAACACACGTTCACGCAGTTTTTTCCGGTTTGCTGCATAGGGTCAAAACTTTTGTTTCAATTTCATATATTATTCATACAATAAACTTTTGTAAAGTACAAAATCTTTCTTCTTATTTACGTAATGTACAATGTGATGATATGTAGAGTAAGGATCTTTGTAAAGGACGAGTGGACGCTTAAATGGATCTTGCCTCGGGCCAGGTTGCCAAGTTTAAAAAGATCTTTTAAGCTAGAAAAATTGCAAAATACCGCTAGAATCTCCTTGAAAACGACCAATTGTATAGACCGCTAGACAAATTAACTAGCGGATGTAGGCCGCCAAACCAGTTATTTAGCAGCTAGACAGGATTAAAACCGCTAGATCCAGAGGAAAATCTGTAAATTGGCAACCCTGGCCTAGGGTGCTTGCAAGTCTATCAATAACGTGCTGTTGTCAGGGCCAGCAAGGCATGCCCTCCTTACATTATCAACTTCACTTCAATAATTTTAAGGTTACCATTTCTTTTATTTTCAGCTCTTGATTTTCCTGGCCCTGCCGCTTTACCAGAGTACCTTCATGTCAATGCCTCCACCTCATCATGATTCGGCCATCCAGTGTAGTTAGGTAAGGAACGCTTTCGAAACGCCAGTATTATTGGCGTTAGGTTGTGTCACCACAGACATTTTGATGTTAGGACGCATCACCANTTTAAGCAAACAGATTGTAGATGNCATTGAAGATTTTTTGGCGACAGTTCTGTCAAAATTGTGTCCGCAAATGGAACTAAAAAAATAACGAAATAAAAAAAATTGGGATATTTTGTTGTGAAGGCTATTTGGCCTCGGGATACGCAGTTACGTCAAAATATTTTTTAGAAATCANGATGGGGGGACCTGTAAGCATTTGGAGGGCAGAGTTGGGCTGCTACGGCACTGTCGGGAACCAAAAGAGTCACAATGAAACCAAAGAAAAAGGCAGCGGTGAATCTGACCACACTCTAGGATCGTCGCCAATGAGGGGCCAGTGGTGTCTGGCCCCCCATTGCATGTTTTGCCCCCGGTTGTAGCATATATCCAATATTGTATTTAAAAAATGTGGCACCCATTGTTTATTTGCCCCCTTTGCTGCGAAATCCTGGCGACGGGCCTGCCACACTCCCATTACATATGTATTGAGAACCTTACTGACCTCGTGAAATATGAAAAATCGATTCAGGCGTTTTGTTCCAGACAATACATGTAACAATAACCAATTCTCAATGCCAGAAAAAGAGAATGTTCATAGTCATTAACTTCCATCCTTTGAGCTCATTCTCCTATAGAGATCTTTTGTTAGCGGCATAGTAAAGAAACGTGCGTTGAACTAAAACAAAAATACAAACATAACGCTTACAGAAATGCTGGAAATTGTCCTTACTCCCACAATTTTGGGAATAGGTTTAAGCCTTTTTAGCCTAATGGTAAATTCGCGCCTGTAGTCGAGTCTCATAAAAGGCTTCGCTACCGAATGAGGATGAAGTATATTCACAACACTGATGTGACCAGGGGTCTGTTTGGCTGTCATGACAGACCCCTTTGCACCGCAGGTAGGCTACTCAGCATTAAAGCCGATGATAAAATATCAAACGCTATCAATGCTGGGCTCTAATGCGGGTGGTTTGGAACAGTCAACAGCCTACATTTCCTTTCTAACGTGGCATAGTATTATTACGAAACAGCAACGTCCCTTTCTTGTCTAAATAGCGCCTGCGCAATGACATGAAACAATTCACGTTTTTGAACACTCTAAATTGATATTGCGTTGAACGCAAGTGTTTCGGAATCTCCTCTGGCAGTGCCAACTCCAATGCAAGCAAGGCTGTCAGAAGTTGGTACACTGCTACGCACACACAGCTGTTTTGTAATACTGTATTTCGCTTCATGACGAGAGGACACAGTGTCCAATCGCGATCGTTTTGTTTTGCAGTTTCAGCCTAAATTTTATCTGCTTTTTGCACCTGCTGGGTTATGACAAAATTAAATAAGTTTAGGCCTTCCTCAGGGTCACGCCAAGAAATGCGGGTCCGTTTCAACTGAAGCTATATTTTTACGAGGAATTTTTCAGAATTTGTGGTCGCATCGCATTATCTGAACAAAATATCAGTCAAGCGTTTGTATTTCGAAAATAGCATTTTCAGAATTGAGCAGTTGACGATGTTGTTTGCTTCGCGAGAAGTCCTATGTTGATTTCGAGTGATTCACTTTTACATTACGATGTAAAATAATCTGAGAAATTGCAACTCAATCGTTCTTCCCCGCAGTGATTTCGTAAATATATAACACCGCCTTCGTTGACAGATAGCGCTCCACAGACCCTGCTGTGCAGCTGATTGTCAGCATCGCTTTTATTAGTGTATGTACGCATGGATAAACAGCTCTCATTGCTGTACGCCTAACATTTGCTGAATGCAGTGTTGCCAGATGGTTGTCACTTAAACCTGCTAAATCGTGTCATGAAAAACAGCTAGATCCTGCTAAAAACCATGTCACAAATTTTCAGCTAAAATCTGCTAAAAATAGTGAAATTGCCCTAAAAAAATTCCTATTTTTGAGGTGTTTAAAGTAAATTTGTAGAGCTATGTATCAATTTTTGGTCTTGCACTCACAATCAATGGACCAGACATTAGGCCTACGACTTCCTGGCGTAACTAAACCACCTGGAAAAATCATGTGCCGTGGGATAAAAATATATTCTACCAATGTAGTCTTTTGAACCCAATACGCTCACTGAGCACAGAAGATATCATTTAGGCTTCACCAAGCCATCCAGTTGCTTGTTATTATGATGCAATTATCTTCTTGAAGCAGCTCACTTAGTTACGTCATAATAGAAACTCCAATGGTAACAGCTAGGGCAACCAATTTTTTGACCGAAAAGCTTTAAATTTTGACTTTATTATTTACAAATTTTGACTTTTTTTTGACCTATCAATTTTCTGCGTATTCACTTGAAATGCAGAATACAAAGCATTTCATATGCAGTATTAGAACACAAACCGATTGGTTTGTTTTGTTGAAATGAAACAAAAAGTAGTTTACCTACAAAATCTGGTATAGGATGTTTTCAAAATGTCTGGTTACCTTCAGTTTCATGAAACGAACCTTGTTGATGCTTTGCACTGTGGCGATGTGCTTCCACGGTAAACCTTTTGTCACTTTTCACTCCCTAAGCAGTCCAGGAATTTGTTACCTGCTAAATAATTCACCCTTATGTGTTAAGGTAAACTCAGAAGCATATTCATACAGTGTTTTTCGAAGTTTTGCAGAATTTGTTTTTCGCAAACCTTAGGAATGACATGATGATAAGTACATTTAATAACTACAGTATAGTCAAATCTGAGAATATCATAAAGTCAAAACACTGTATATGCGTAATAGATTGAGCATGAGCATTTGCCAAACGCCCAAACCAAGTACTGTAAGACCACGTTTCGTGCATTGCCATGCCTGGTCTACTTGATATGCAAACGTCCACTAGTGGGCTATGCAACATTGTTGCGTCAGAAGTCGCAAAAACCCATTAGTATTTCAGAATTGCAACTAAACTTCCAAAAACATATCAAAATCTGTTATATCGATAACGAGAAATACATTCTGCTACAAGAAAATTTTTTCCTAACGATAAATTTTGACCTAATGATAAATTTTGACTTTTTTGACCTAATAACTGTGGAGTGGCTCATAGTATCAGCGTGAAATTTGGTTTGAGGACGTTTCATAAACTTTTGAAAGAGCAGAAAAAATTTGACTTTATTGACTTTTGGTTGCCCTAGTAATAGCAGTGGTATGCATCCAAATAATTAAAGGCAGCTAGTTGACCTGGTGGTCTTTGTGCTGCCCCATATAATATAAAGCGCCAGAAAGGTAAAGAATTTTTTGATAACGGTGTAATAGTTTTCGTCTCTGAAAATTGTTGGAACAAATATTTGACCAGGAATTTGTTACCTGCTGAAACGTGCCGAACTTTTTTAAAATCGTGCTAGAAAATCACTAACTGCCAGACTGAAAATTTTACAGCAAACAGTGAGAAAAATCTGTTATATTTAGCAGCGAATCAGCTAAAATGGCAACACTCTCACCACGTCATCTAGTTACAGTACTTGTTATTTAACTATGACGCAATCATTTGCTTGGGGCAAGTTGGTTGCGTCACAATAAAAACTCGAAATGATTGAGGCAGCTTGCACCTGGCCACTGGGTTGCCCATTTCAAAGTGTCCTCAAGCAGACAAAAACTGTTCATGCAAATGTTTTTGTCAGGAATTTGTTCAGTGTTTCAACACTTTTTTCAAACGGACTAAAAAACTGTTCTCCACGGCCCAGGACTTGAACAGCGGAACGAAGAATGTGAAACAGACTCTGATGTTGAACTGGTACCCCAAATGGATGAAACCTACAAACTTCAAACCTACATTTAATCCAAGCAAAATCCTATCTTCAGGAAAAGATATCGTACCCGCCAGCAAACATCGAGGTGTGAAATTTCATGTGGGAAATGTGAACACAAATACATTGGATAAACGAAGCTTCAGCAATCGATCGAAAGGATACACCACAGGGACACTTTGCCTAAAAATAACAAAAAATATTCTTAAAAATTCTGGAAAAAACAGCTTTAAGGAAAAATGCAGCCCAGAATGGCAATGGTTTAGACAAGGATTGCGCCCACGTTTTACATCACGTAAATAGCTACTATAAGCGTATTTTTTCAGAATTCTTGCATATCAATTTAAACACTAACACTATGAATGATAAAAGCGCAAACTTTCCAGCTATTTATCATAATATTTCAAAACACGAGTGAAATTTATCCTTTACTTGACTTCCTTTAGTTTGTCGTTATATTGCCCGCTTTAGTGCTTGTTGAATTGCTAGCTCACCACTCAGCGATTACCGCATACGTTCAGACTACTTGCTGCTTGATTGCACATAGCAACGTTTCGTGCTTTTTTTCTGTGCAGGTTTAACGCTATTTTATTGCGTTGTTATACATTGTCATCTCCCGGCGTTTTCATTTTACTCTACCTATGTTTCCTGTCGCATACTCTCACTCATTTGCAAAAGCGTGATGGCTGATTAGTTGGTTTTACGCTTTTTGTCTTTCTACGTTACACTTGTCATTGCTTTTTGTTATTGGAAAATTTCATGTCATGTGGTTACAAACAGTGCCCTGAGGAAGCTTACTTGAATAGGTGGGCGAAACGTCCGCTAAACAATAAAAACAATCGTTTACAAAATACTGCTGCTCGCAGTCAAAAGATTTCCCCCAAAAAAATTGTGTGCTGGTTACGCCACTGGGTAGGAAAACAGGATTACAGACACTTTAACACTTTTGTTCGGTAACCCGTAACACTTGGTGCAGCACTACACCTAGAGTCGGACACTGAGTCCGACACTTGTCAAAGCCACGTAAAGTACGGAAGCACTGGGGCATGCACACGCCCTCAAACAAACACTGTAACGTCCTAGCACTCAGTCGCAAAGTAAATCGTGGTTGTAGTGTTTAAAGAATAAGGACGAATATGAACAATGTGACTGCATCACAGCGCGCAACCACACGTTGTTAGACTTTCTGCATCGTTCAAGAAAGAGGTACATATTTGAATGTTTGCATGTAGGCTCGAATTCGGCCTACAAAATTTCATGAAACTTAACCGCAACACCCAGGGTGTCTGTTTGGCTGTCATGAGAGGCCCCTTTGTACCGCAGATACGCAGCATTCAAGCCGATAAAATATCAAACGTTGCCACTGCAGGTCTCTGACGCGTATGGCTTTGAACAGGCTCATTTTGGAAATACAACATAGTTTCATTTTGGAAATACAACGTCCCTGCCGTGTGTAAATAGCGCCTGCGCAATGACATGAAACAATCGACGTTTTTGAACACTCTAAATTGACACTGCGTTGAACACACGTGTTTTGGATTCTCCCACTCTGCTGGCTATGCTATCTGTACTGCAAGCAAAGCTGTCAGAACCTCGTACACTGGCACGCACACGCAAAGCTGCTTTGGTAATATTTCGCTTCAAGGCGAGAGGATAGACTCCAATCGCGATCGTTTTGTTTTGCAGTTTCGGCCTAAATTTTATCCGCTCTTGACACCTATTAGGTTATGACAAAATAAAATAAGTTTAGGCTTTCCTCAGGGTAACGTCAAGTAATGCGGGTTCGTTTCCACTGAAGCTAAAATTTTACGAGGAATTTCTCATATTGAAAGACGCAACAGCTAGCCTCAGAAATTGTGGTCGCATCGCATTATCTGGACAAAATATCACTCAAGCGTTGTATTTCGAAAATAGCTTTTCAGAATTGAGCAGTTGAGGATGTTGTTTGCTGCGCAAGAACTTCTATATTGATTTCGAGTAATTCACTTTTACATTACGATGTAAAATTATATCAGAGCAATTGCAACTCAATCTCCACAGTGATTTCGCAAGTATATTTATGACACTGTCATCTTGATAGATAGCGCTCCACACACCCAGTGGTGCAGTTGATTGTCAGTATCAACCTCATAAGAGTACGTACCAGAGGTGAAAGTAAGCCGGAACGCCGTTCCGGTTAAATAATTATTGCCGGTACGGCGTTCCGCCAAGAGTTTCAAGTACGCTAATATGTGTTGTTGTCATGTTTATATGTGTTGTTCTCATGTAATGCGTGTTGTTCTCATGTAATGCGTGTTGTTCTCATGTAATGCATGTTGTTCTCAACTCATGTTTTTTTACTATGCTGTCAACAAAACATTCTGCAGAAGAACGAGTGTACGACCTCAGAAAATGAGTGAAATACGGTGCAACGCAAACCGTTGGGGTGAATCACGATGAGGAATCTCTTTTTGTGGCGTTGCGAATGAATTATTGTTACGTATAGTTTGTCGCACAGGACGTCTGAAGCCGTTTTCAAATT
>JGI24158J21664_10006256_pt1 | contig 15676 bp, 7 predicted proteins | sample Ectturendosymbi3_FD_21664 | JGI IMG/M metagenome (IMG submission 21664)
TTGAATCCACAAATCATGCACATTTGAAATTTCAGGAGGCAACACAACTGCCATGCCCAGGATGAGTTTGCGAATTACTAACTGACAAAGTTTGCAACTTGAATTTTCAAAACAGAATTTATGTCGTTTCTGGTTAAGAACAACAAATGAACGTCCAGTCATTTCTGATTTAGCTATTCATAAATTCTTAGCCTTGTGCACAACATATTTGCGTGAAGCTGCATTTCAAAATTGATAATCATCAAGTCCAAAACCGATCAATCTACGAATAGATGATCTGTGTAAAAATCAAGTGGATCCATCCCATTAGTTGTGCTTAATAACTTCTATAAACTTAATTGTTTTTTGTTAATATTTTTTCGCTTTACAGTTTCCATTACGTGGTATACTGTATAGTTACTTTCAAGGATTGTGTGCATTTGTTTGATGTCGCCATAGACAAAAATGCCTCTTGATCAGAGGCGAATTTTCAATTTCGGGGCCCTGGGCTATTTAAAATTGAGGGCCCGTTTGGAAGGTTTGCGATGACTGATGTCATACAAATTAGCACCATACATGCTCGATACAATCACTGAACAAGTTGTTCCAATTCATAAACATAATACTTTATTTTGAATTCCCTCGACATTAGGAACACAAACAGTCACAATGAAACGAACGAAAAAGGCAGCGGTGAAGTTATCTGACCGCACTCCCGTGACATATTTATTGAGTGCCCTGTGTCAGTCTAGTCGCCACGGGAAGGCTTTCGTGGGCTTATCCACCCCAAACAAAGCTCCAAGCCCCCCAAATTGAAACACGAAACACTATAAATCAGTAGCGTTTTTGTCAATTTTTAGAATGCCAAGCCCCCTACACAAACGCAAAGCCCCGCTACTGAAAATTTTCTGGCGACGGTTCTGCCCTATGCATTGTTTTATTGGTTTGTTGTTTCATACGACTCAACAAATAAACAAAAGCAATCAATAAAAAGAACCATCGCTGAATAAGGAGACCGATTGTAGTGAACGTTAGATGAAATGAAAATACATTGGCATAACAACATGGGCGTCGGAAAATTTTTTTCCAGAGGGGGGGCAATAAGGGATTTTTTCAAAATTTTTTCCAGGGCGGGCCAAAAGTCGTGAAATTTGTTTTTTACCACACGAAATAAAAAAAAACAACCTTTTTTGCTAATAGTTTCAAAATCCAAGGGAGGGCCTCCCCCCCTTGCGACGCCCATGCATAACAATTCATCATTATCAATGGAAACAAAGTGTCACTGTGCCGCATAGGATTAAAGGACCGTGGCGGTCATCTAGTCAACCAACGCTGTTTATTACTTTTTGACAAGTGTAGTTGGAGATCAAATAAGTACAGTTAGAAAAACAAACAAACAAACACAGAACATGATAAAATAAATTTACAGTTGAAAGATCATGGCTAGGCAAAGGAGTGGATCGAATTTAATTGAGGAAATAGGTGTGGTTAAAAAATTGCACGGTTTACTCGTGTCAAGAGCTGTCTCTGAGTAAAGCACCTGTACTTCTTGCGACACCTAACAGCCTGTTACATAAGTCGACGATCGACGGGAGATTTTGTCTGCAAAATCGCTGATAATTTTGTCGTAGTTTATTTTTCTAGCTAAAGCATGTTCAACATACAGAATAACAAGACTTTGCAGTCTTTTCTGGCCCATGGTAGATCGCGTGCATGATTTCAGCCGTCTAAGCTTGGAAAGGCGGGCGAGGGGAGCTGACCCCTNCCGCCTTGAAAATTTTCAGGACAAACTCTGTTTTCAGGGCAAGCGCAAGTTGCTAAAAAATCCTGAATGGTAAACAACATATANGCAATAAAGGGAATTCAGGGCAAATTCTGTTTTTTAGTGCAAGCGTAAAGTTATTCAAAAATCGTGAATGGTAAAAAAACATATTTGCATCAGTAAAGGCAATTACCGTAAAGTTTCTTGTCTGAGAGAACACGACGCGCAAGGAAATTCACCCCATCGAGTTAACATGGAAAGCAACTACAGAATTTGCCTATAACGGCACCTCTAGGGGATTGCATAAAGAACGTTGTTGCCGAATTGACGTTATAAACGAACTGATATGCAACTGTAAAAGATGCCTTCGGGACCGAACAAACATAACGTTATAAGCGAAATGGCGTTACAGACGAAGCCGTTATCAACGAATTCAACGGTACAGAACAGATTTACAAGAGGTTGCAGGCCCCATTCGGAATAAACTAAAAAAGTTCGTTTCAGGGCAAATTGCTTATTTTAGGGCAAATTGTTGTTTTCAGGGCAAATTTTTTCCGCCCAGCCCCAGTAAAATGCCTTCCCGTACGCCTATGGCCGGAGCAGTTGATAATCAAATGTAGTAGGCGATGAGACCATTTGGGAATACTTCGGCTAATTCATTACGTATCAAGTATTGGGTGCGGCATTAATTCAGTGGTACAATGTCCGCCTCCCAATTGGAACGTTGGGTGTTCGAACCACAGCCATTGAGTGAATTGCCGTAGCGCTCCTTGGGCAAGTGATAAAAAAAATTTAAAAAAGTATTGAAATGCTTCAATCTTCATCGACGTTGTATCTCGCTTAGTTGAAGATAACTTCACAATGTTACAATTCCTAAAGTATAACAGCAACGTTTACCAGCTCTTCAAAAAGGTGATGGTTCAAGATCTTCATTACACAGTTCAGTGAGCTTCTTACTTCCTGCTATAAGCTCTTTGTCATGTCCATCACGCAACTTGCCTGATTCACCAAATGTATCGCATGTGTTCTTGTACGCATTGTAACGAAATTCTAAATCCGACTCAAGCTGATCGATAAGAATAGTGAAGACATCAATGCGAAAGTTGTCACGGCCATTGCAAACAGTTTGAGAAAAAAACGTGCGTTGAACCAAAGCAAAAATACAAACATAATCGCTTACAAAATTGCTGGAAATTGTCCTTTTGGGGCCCCAAAAGTCGGGGGCCCTAGGTTTAAGCCTTTTTAGCCTAATGGTAAATCCACGCCTGCTCTTGATATTTGTAATGGGACGTTTACACGTATCGTTAACATCTGAGCTATCCGTCAAGAGGGTCGCACAGAAAAAAACGTTTTTTTAACCCAGTTGGGTCGCAGAATAAAACAGTTTGAGAAGCCCTGGTTTAGACAACTTGTCACGATTAGGATTGACAACAAATTTATTTTTGCATTGGGAAAAATTCTAGTAACCTACTGATACTGCTTTGCGTGCAGCTATTGCTGCACGTACTCGCTCTTCAACGATTGAGACGTCTCCGAATGCCTCGGGTTACTGCAAATTGCCCCCTAGAGATGGGTTAGGGTCTGAGGAACAGTGTGCTATTGTAGTAAAACACTTCACTAGAGAGACAAGATACATGTGAGCTTTAATTTCGTACAAAGCACGCACAAGCGACTGCTGACAATTCGCCATTTTAAGGCTGCACCTTGAACAGATAGTTTGCACAGCAGCGCTCCTGGTCCCGGACCTAGTCCCGGATATAGCGAGTAAGGTTAAAATCAGACAATGCACTCTGTCTGTCCGGGTCATGGATGTTGGAGACCCCTGTGCCTAGACTCTAGAACAGGCCCGCACAACACGCGGGCCGCATGCGGCCCGTGAGAGCTTTTTCCATTAGCAGAAAATGTTGCAAAAACCCGCTGAGGTAACTGTCTTTGTCGAAATTCTTCCGAACTACAATGGAATCTCTACAGCAAAATGAAATAAACGTCTGCGCTCTGCGGCAAATTTATTTTGATCAAATTTGGCATTTCGTGTTTTCTGAGTTGTCCAGGTCTGCTCTATAACATAGCTCTTCCATCTTCCTGTTTATTCTCATCAATCAGGTCTACGTGCCAAGCATAACATTGAATCCGTTATCTCAAATTTGCCCTCCAACCACTCGACTTCATGCTTTCTTAACCATAGGCTACTGCCAAACTTAACTTTCTTAACCATTTTCTTAACTATACTGTCCATAAACTTCTTACAAAATCAGAAGCACTCAAAGCTTAAACATAAAATAATGAAGTTTCACCAACTTTTCCAATAGATGTTTGACGATGACGTGGGAGTTATGTTGGCAAGCTAAAAATAATGGTGTAACCAGTGAAGAGTTCCGAGCGTTGATATCTGCCCCTTCGTCCAACAGCAGCTTTACTATGTCGAGGTTGTTGGATTGGACTGCCAAGTGAAGACACGAATCGTCTCTTGAGCGGCAAAATGTGACCATGTTGTTTAAACCTAGTGCAAGTAGAAAAACGAACAACGTGAAAGCGGCAAACATCTTTGTATGCAAAAATGTGCCTCAGTAGAATGTGGTGCCAAAATGAGTGCAAACTGTTCTCGAATATAGAGATTTAAACCTTCATCTTTCATAGAAATTCGTGATTTCACATCTGTAGCTTCATTAGGGGGAAAACGCAACTAGTTATTTTACGTTACATTTTTTGAAAAGAGTCTGTAGAAAAAATTGGCCGTGGCGTGGGTAATTTAAAATCCTTCTCTAAGCTTTCAATTCCAACATATGACTTGTGTTCTTTATAGAAATAACGTACTTTCCAAGTGGTTTAATCATATAAAACCTGGTGTGACTTCGACAGCAAACGTCAGGTGCAAAGTGTCACGGGTAACATCACTTGGTACTTACTTGCAGCCTTCGCTCTTTCGATGCAAAATTCAACCAAACTGAGATGACCGTTTTCAATGGCCAAATGCAAAGGAAGGTTTTTTTCTCCATCAACGTCTTGAAGAAGTTCACCACTTCCTGTTGATGAGCAAAAGTTGCATCTGTTTCAGCAAAAATCGTGGATTGCGAAATGAAAACGTTCTGTTAATTATTAGAGAAACATTCAAGAAATAGTCAGGTAAAGGCGTCCTCGAAAGTGTTTCCAGGGGGAATGCTCTGTAGCCGTTTTCCTGGTAAAGTTTTGCAACCACTTCAAGTTCTGATCCCTCCTGAGACCGAGGTTTTTCATTCAAATCACGTGTGAAATCTCTGAATCATCTCATACAGTAGTTATCAGATTTTCTTTGATTTTCGCTAAAAATAAAGTGAAGAACAAAGGATGCCATCCGCCCTTCGGGAACTTGTATTAATTTTGTCCAACACTTCAACTCTTACAATTCCACAACTCTCTCTACACTCTCTGTCCTGATTTCTTTACTTTGCTTTGTAAAATATTTTTCTTTGCTCTTTTCTAAAATTCACAAACACAACGCTTCTTCTTGCGTGTGAGTATCGGTTCAAAAAAATCCAAAGGTCCTCAAACCATTAGTGTTGTTAAAGTGAGGGGACCGCAGGTCTTATTCCGCGGCACTGCAGACCAAGGTTGAAGTTCACAGAACAGAGGCGTGGGCACCACATGTTGAGCCAGCCAGGAGACGTAAGAGGCAATTACGGGCTCTGACGACGCTGAAACAAGACGCTGATTCGCCTGATTTTGCACGTTTTGCAGTGACGCGCGACTGCCGTTCCCATAGACACTCATATCGTGTGCCAACCCGCTCAGTAGCAGCCAAACACCAACGTTAAATGGTCAAGTGATGTGGACAGTTAACCTTGTGATATCAAATAAACTAACAATGATAGAAGCGAAAAAGGTGAAAACATTTGTTGGGGGCAAATTTCATTTTTGAATTCACCAAAAGCTAAATGAAACAAAGAAGATTTAGAACCCTACCCCTGTCATAGACAAATGTCATTGCAGTCAGTCACGAAAAAACATTTTTTTGTTTGTTTTATCACAAATGTATGTTTGTGCTAATTTACCAACATTGATTGTCGGGAGTCAGCGAAAAGCAATATTTAATCTTTTCACCATGGGAACTGGTGCCGGAAAATGTTTGCACATAACCAAATATTGTTGTTCAACAATTGCTAAATCCCCAAATATATCTGTAAACTGTGTCTTGAAAATGAGAAGGATGATGGCTTCAATGCACAAACTGCTTGCGCAGGATTCCAGGGTAAGATTGTTTGGTCAGACATCCGGCAGCCCAGCGGCGTAACTACAATACGGTTATCAAGAGCACTTGTCCCATGACCTACGTTTTAAGTGAATGACACTGGAATTAGACGATGGAGACCTTATCAGATTTCTGTGGCATTACCGAAACTGCTTGAATTCTATGCAGATCACCTAATCCAAGGAATGAAGCCAGTAATGTAGTCGAAACCTTAACCGAGACTTTGTCAAAAAGTTTAACATCCATCAAAAGCCCAGATCTAAATCTTCGATACTGAGACCACAGGCTACAAGCTTATCTTTTGGGGCTGATACACGCCTACATTTCTCAAGTTCCTGAAATTCTGAAAAACAATTGGAACCCCATTAATTTCATTTTTTGCTGGCAGGACATGTTTCTTTTCCTGACAAGAAAAAAGTTACTTTTTAGCTTATTGCAACACATCGCCAGCGAAACAACGAACAGGTTTAAGTGGCTCTGCACTTAAACAAAAAGTATTATATACACACTATGTCTCACAATTCAAGACGCTTCAGAAAAATCGGATCACATTTTATTTGGAAGAGGAAGATTATTTTCGCTCAGAAGAGCATCCTAAGTCCTAAACTGTTAAAATCTGCGAGACAAAGAGTACAACTGAAAAATTAACAAGAAACATTAAAATTCTTGGATACCAAAAGGCAAGTATGCAAAAATCTCCAAATCTAGACATTACTACCTGTACTACAAAGCCACATTATCGCTGCGGGTGAAGTGAAGCATGGTTACGACGTCAAAATATTCGAAAAACAAGCTACAGCCCTGCAGCAAATTGAAAAGAAAACATCAAAATCAAGCCTCAAGAACAACGTAATTGGACAAAACTCAACTACTTGACATGGGGAAAAATCATCTTTGGAACGTTATTTTTAGCGTTAATGTTACGAAACCATTTATCCTCACCTTCTTCGAGAAACACAGCTTTGGGTTTTAACACAAATGTAACTTAAAACACTACGAAATATAGGTGGGTTTTACGTCACATCATGGTGCACATAAACGTGTACTGACATAATTTCTCTCGTTTTCCAATAAGTATTCTGTAATCATGGTGTAATGCAGGGGTGCACAACCTGCAGCCTTTGATANAAATGCATACGGCCGTGCAAGTGTAATTTAAGATATAAGTTATGGCGGCGGTGCATTTATAAATACACTTTATCTAGTCTCATGAGGAAACTTAGTAGAAAGATTGCCAAAGAGATGTGTGGAAGCACAGGCTGGGCTCAGTGTGTGGAAGCAGAACAGAAGCAACGCAAAAAACTAAAAATATCTTGAACTCACTGGCGNCTGTAATTCATAAAAATGAACGTAATGCGGTCGGCAATAGCGAAATGGTTGCGCACGTACACCCCTGATTTCATATAATATTTCATGCAAAATGTCAGGCCTTAACAACACATTACAAGTTTTTAAGAAGATCTGATATTCGAAATCAGCCTCTTTGTTGACATGTGTAAAGATGAATGTTAGGACTCCATGATTTGTTTGGAACGAAAAGAAGATTGCGAAGTAAAATTTTAACGCGATGTATCAATGTACACTTACAACCAATCATTTCTTTCTCATCGACAGCCAGGTACTGACAGCAAACTTCTGACTGACCACTAAATCAAACGTTTTATCGTGGGTTCCTGTGTAGGTGGAGAAAGTTAGGCCTTTTGCCTAACTCTACAAAACTTGTTTGTCATCAAATTCGAAAGACAAATGTGTCAGTTTTTTCAAATTTAATCAGTTTTATTGAGGATCTCCTTTAAACACATCACGTTATCTGTTTCATTTGGTACATCATATTCTCAAAATTTATTGTGCGGGACAAATGTCTTGTTACTATCTTAGTAACTTTCCTATCTTAGGCTAATCCTGTATGATGGAGAGCAAATGCACTAGTTGGTGCATTGTTTTGGTGTTCGCGTCTCATCCGTATTACTTTTGTGTAGTAAAAAGAAAAAATGTGCTGTTAAAGTGCTTTGCTCCTTTCAAGGTTGGTCATATGTGCAAACACAGGTTGTGCAATGCGCACTGCTGTATCGCTAACCATTTTGTGCTCTTGTGTCTATGATTGGGTATGTGATATGGATCACGAGCCCGCAATAAAAAATCTGTTATTATTATTATTATTATATTATTTTTCTTATCTAAAGATTTTTGCAACACTCTGAAAAAACTTCAGCGGGCGATTGTGCTTTGTGTACGTAAGACCATGACACAAGCTCACACGAACCTGCAAAATATCTGTGTGGATTTGAGGCAGACCAAAACAGATTTTTCTCTCTCTTTTTTAGAGCTTACCTTTGGAAGACACAATCTTTCCAGCAGGAGATAAAGATGTGGCGTGGGATTGTATTCCTTGTGTACCATTGTGATTTGGTTTTCCGTCATTGTTATTTTTGTTGCTATTTGCAGTATCGATGTTCGTGTCCAAAGCTTCAGCCGCTCTTTCAGCAATCGCATCCGCTTTATTCAAAAGCATTTCAGCAATCTGTCCAAATACAATATAGTCTCTGTCGTTTTCCAAAACTAGTGCATACTAGTGCATATTATGTGTGAAAATTATCACTCAAAATGCCATACTCGTTTTTCCTATTGATCATTATCAAAATGTCCTCAAAAAATAAGCATAATGACACTATGTTTCAAGGTTAGTCCAGATATACGTACATGGTTCTAAGGCTTAGAAAAGGAATTTCAAAGAGAGAATGATCAGGGCAGCATTTTTGTCCTCGGAAAAGGTAACAACTTAATTGCATACTGATAAAAATAATATCACTTTGTGTACTTAGTACAGCAATCTTGGCAACATTTCTAGTCCAGCTGAGTAATTGAAAGCAATACTTGTATGGTTCTTGTAGGCATATTTGATGGGAAGTAGCATTTGTAGACGGTAGCCGTTAAACTCTTCCCAGCACATGAAAAAATCTTGCATATCAGTTGTATAGATTGCGGTGGCTGTGGCGGTCCGTGCATTTCATACCTAGGCCTTGAATGGGGTTCCGCGCCTAATTTTATTCACATATTATTAAATATCTATATAGTTCTGGAAACCATGATTATCGTCCAAAAATGATATAATAACTCATTACACAACAGATAACACATCCAAAAAGAATAAATGACAATCGAGCAACAAACTCTCGTCGCACAAATCAACAAGCGTCCTGCTACTACAGCCACAGCTGCAAACAGCACACGCAAAAAGCAACAACACTGGGGTTAAGAAAGAATGATGAAATACAGTGATTAGATTTTAATTGTTAATTTACTGTTTCATATGACGCAGCACGTGCGCAGCCACACCAAAGCAATTCACGTCATCCTTTCCAGTATTTTTAGGCCAGGGGAGAAGGTCTTGGTAGCTCCGACCGCCCACCACTAATAGATTGCCTGTGAGAGCGGCGCTGTGACGCTCGCAAAACGTTGCGGATAACTTTGTACACTAGTTGGCATGGAGATTTTTGTTTCAGTGGAATGCAAAGGTAAATATCAAAGAGTTTTAGCATATTGATGAATGTCGGTAACGAAAGTATTATATGGAAATAGCTAATCGATGCTGTGCCATTTCAAAGCAGTTATGTTAAGAAGCAAAAACGGTGTATTTTAAATCTAATAAAATAAATGCAAGGTCGACAGTACAGTTCCTGCTATTTCTGCCTAAAGTACAAAACTGATCAAAATAGCGCATGTTTGCGCTATAACGTAAAGGCCTTGAACTATAGTCTCTTTTTGTTTTACATGAAAAGTTTACAGATTCTTTAAAGATTATTTCATTAATTTTAAATATTCTGCTACAACTGTGTAGTACAGCATTTTGCTGCGCTGCGTAAATAGATTGAAGAAGTTAATTCCAATTTGGATAAAAATTCGTCGGAACTGTCAAAACAACCTGCACTTTTTTAAAAAGCGTAAAAGTACACAGGAAGAGCTGAAGAAAAATTTTCGTTGGACTTAGGTTGTACAGGTCACGTGCCATGTATGCTATGCAGTGCCCAATATTCCCGCTATCTGTGCTGCTGTGCACCGTGAACCACACGATCATTTCATGTTAATCATAAAACTGCTTGCTCTGGTGCATGCAAATCAATGAAGTTTGTTCCAAGAATATCAGTGTGATAATTCAAAGACTTGTAGATACCTGTTTTGATCCTTCCGCACAAGCAAGATGGAGTGGAGTTGTGGCGTCTTTATCTCTGCAGCGCAAGTTTGAGCCCTCTTCAATAAGAAGCTTTACGATGGATTTATGGCCATACAAGCAAGCGATGTGCAGTGCGGTCATTCCTTGGTGATCTGTCATCTTAAACAAAAACGCATCAGTTGAGAAAACAACTAATGCGCACCGAAGTAGACATATTCATGCCCGTAACTAGAGGGGGCCAAGCCCCCTCTATTTTTTTAATCTCCTGGAAAAATGTGTTGGACATAGTTTAAGACTATTGGACATAGTTTAAAAATCTTGGCCCCTCTCAGAAAACTCTTCGTCCCCGCAGTGTCCCAAGCTGTTTACGGGCCTAGGCATATCATCAGACACTCAAACCTATGACCACAAAATGGATGCGCAATTAGTACCCTTGTCTGTGCGTATACGCATTTGTGGTACCAGCTCGGAATACCTCGAGAGCTAGTCCTTGACATTCAAGTAATTCGCGAACGGCCTTGGTGTTTCCACGAGTACAGGCTTGATGTAGCGGTGTAAGGCCCATGGCATCTTTTGCGTTGACTTGAGCCCCATGCTGGACAATTAGTTTGAGGCAACTAAAGGATTCTTCAGGTGGAAGTTCTTCTTCGTCTGAGCTTGACGACTGAAAACGAAATATCTAATTACTACATCGCAGTAGTACTTGCATGCGAACCACTGATATGATAAAGAAATATTCTGAAGCGAACATTAAAATCTGATTCTAGCGACGCTCGTTTGAAATCAATATATCACTGACGAGTCATACTTGATCAGAAAAGTTGAATGATGCGATCTTATAGCACTGTTTTAGGAAGAAGAGATTCTCTGTCAATCTGTTAAAAGCATTTACTAACTCTTCTAACAATCTAAAAAATTCTATATGATGCTGTACACAAAGACAAAGAATCTTGAAACATCGTGTGTATTCAAATAAAGAGCGGTGCTTTAAAATGACGTTTTTAATAGCTTTCTTAGACATTCGCTTGATGTTTGGCCATATGAGATCCTGAGAAAACGCGGCTTTACTTTTCGTGGTTTGCAACATTTCTGCTAGAATATATTATTGATTCCTTCAGTTTAGTTGATAGCGTTTCGATAAATGTCTGTAATTTTACCATAAAATATAAAGCTAACACTGTGTGCAGTGCTATAAGCACGTCAACAAAGACAAGAAATAGGAGTCAGGCGTCCAATTTTTGCAAGATAGCGGAGCGCAAGATGAAAAGCAAACGTCTGCCCTATTTGCACCAACCTCATCATCACCACCTGCGGTAACGGCTTTTTTCTTTTTGTACTTTGCAATAAAATGCAAAGGAGTAGCGTCGTCTTCCCCTTTCACTTGCACACCTTTAAAAAAACTGATATGATAAAAAGCGCAAGATTACTTGGTGACTTTAGTGTACAGGGAGGCTATTAGTCCCAATGCTAGAGATTCATTCACCAACTCTGCTGCACCTGCTCATGCGGAAAGTCAAACACAAAAACAGAAGTTGTCGAATAACAGTTCTGAGATGTTTGATTAGACATATTCTGATATATAATCAACAAACGTGAAATGTCTGTATACGTGTGATGAATATGAAACTTGTTTTAGTATTTCGTCCAGGGTTGCGGAGTTGGAGGTAAAATATCCGACTCCGACTCCAACCTTTCCGAAATTTCCGACTCCAGTCTCCGACTTTCCAAAATTTCCGACTCCGACTTCTTAACACAAAGGGAATGAAATTTGGCTGTTAAACTCAATGGAAATCGTGGTGCACAGCAAGAAATCTCTGTTTCAACAAAAGTTACAAAAGAAATTGTACCATTTTAACAGGAATTCCCAATTTAGGAATGTGATGTAACAAATGATCCAATTGGACATCCGGAGTCGGAGTCGGACAAAAAATCTCACTCCCAGTGTTGTTAGGAATCCGACTCCGACTCCACCCAAAAACTTCTGACTCTTTACGACTCCGACTGCGCAATCCTGATTTAGTCCACATAGCTCGTGACATTTCACCCTTGTCCAACCAACGGTGAAATGTGGTAAGGCAAAGTCGGCAAAAACGTGAGACAACCACTGCCATGTGTTGCAAACTTGTGTAGCTCACTGGCTCAGTTTGTACGGCATATTACACGACCAAAGAAATTAGCACAAACATAAACCATAATCACAAAACTCACATTAGTTGAATATTTCTATAAATGTAAAAACCTCTATTGTAACATGTGCTATCATTAATATTCTCTATGCAAGGGTGGCAATTTAAGTTATGATCTTGTTATGCCTTTTTTACGGATTCCGAACTTTTTCATTACGACAAATGGAGTTTTGGTGCACGTAGAAAACCATCTCATGCAAAAGAATGTGAAATCTTGATCAAGGCCCAAAGTAAGAAATCAAAGGTTCTTACTTGCTCCATTTTTTATCAGATACTCTATCATATGGTAGTGGTTATAACGCGCGGCGTAATGCATCGGCGTCAGTTTTGAATCGTCTTTTTGATTCAAACGTTTTTTGCGCTGTGCCAGTTGCGATATCCGTTCCAGCAGTTTTTCCATCAACATCACATCACCTTCTCTTGCGACCTGTAAAGATGATACACCTGTTTAGACATTTAGTCAAATGTTTTTGCTTTTCTGCTGTGACAACATCCAAGTAAGTAAAAATCATATTCCAGTTTTTCAGTGAAGATAATGTTGTTGTTATCAACAATGTTGGAGATGGAGACATTGAAGAACAAGTCCGGTTCATTCATGTTGTGAGTCGTTCATCTTGACAATCTGCGTGATGCCAGGGTTCGACTGGTGTGTTTGAGCAGTGCTTGTAGGTAGGACGTGACCAACAACTTAATTCTTTATTACCGCGGACAGTGGAGCTACAAAAACGCCCCTTGGCAGGGTCATACTTGTTATCGAACTGTATAAAGCTGATGCTTGACAAACTCATCTGAACTTTTTTATTTCTGTCTTTGATTATACTTTGAAATGTTATACGCAAACCAATACAGATTTCCAACTAAATAAAAAAGCCGTCGGAGATCTTTAAAAGATGTTATCAGTGAGTTTAGAAGGCATAAAAAGATGTCTTTGTACCAATCCGCATGTCATTCTTCTTTAATTCGTCTATTCAACTGAACTGGTCTCGATAGGAAAATCGAGTGTGACGATAAATGAATGCGCCCGCTTGGCGCGTATTATGTTATGCAAGAGGTACATCGTTGGTTACATAATACTTTCAAGTTCAAAAGTGTTGACCACTTGTCTTCAATGCATACATGTTGAGATTGACTGTTATTTACCGTACACACGTAATAAACATTATGAAATTTGTAAGCGTACGAAACGCTGCCATAAATTTATGTTGATCAAGCGTAATACCACCTGCTGTCTTACAATAAAAAGACACCTTTGTCCCAGCTGACCTCTCCATCAGAGGGAACACTGCCTCGCTCTATCCCTTGCTGCGACATCCCTGCTTACAAGGTTGCTCGGTTATGTAAATGGTAAAGCTCAGTAAGCCCCACCTTTGGTAAATTCCAGCGAAGGACCAGCAGCCAACTTCAGGTAGTAACGTATAGAGAAACCTGAGCACTTGTTAAGACTCTGTTATTACCGTTGCTAGTGTTGTGGCCCTCTAAGGAAAGGCGATATGGGCGCAGCAGATACTTTATGTGCGTAGCAGCAAGTACCAGTAAAGATTTCCTGCTCGACCAGGTTCATTCTACCGCTGTAATGCTGCTATTGTCCTATTTATGACCCTCTTTTCGTGCACCCTCAAGATGACGTCAGATCAATGCGAACGCTGTCACTCTAGAATAAAAAAGTCTAGAATAAAAATTAGCTGTCACGCAAAATATCTTGCACTACTCACGCGTAATCAGATTTAGCATACCGAACGCAAATGCGTTTTTTAAGTTTTACAATTTTCTGATTTAAAACATGGCAAAAGCGTACAAGCTCTTGTAGTTCGTTGCATTCTTTTACACGTGTAATTCTAACCTTCATAAAGTTAGATAAATAGGAGTAAAAACTGTAGACCAAGGTTTTTGCAAGACGTTCATTTTAGTTTTCGTTAGCTGTTTCACTTGGTAACTCAGGCGCGGTAGCTTGACCTGATAAAGTTTTAGTGCTTTGTTGTCGTCATCTTTACCAATTCGTATGTAAAAAAAAGTTCCGTTTTTGCAGGTTTCGTCCATGCAAGTTTAATGAGTTAATTCCGCAAGATATGTTTGAACGCGGGACGATTGTTTTTACCGTAGAAAAATATGGATATATTATTATTCAATGATGTCAAACTTTCACAGGATGCTTGAACCTTCGTCAAAATTTCGTCAGTTTACTTTTATAGCTGAGACACGTTTAATCTCACTTTAAACCTCTCGTTCAAAAAGCTTGCATTCAAGGGCGGATCCAGCCAATGAGTGTAGGGGGGCGATTTCAGTAATATTTGGCACTCAAGTCTCTGTTACGAATTCACTACTGCAAGAGACATGAAGTATATTTCACCACACAGCTGTGACAAAACAATGGACGTCGAATTGGCCTAATATCGCGAATGCTGCTTTCCGATTGATACAAAATTATGGTGAAAAAAGTTACTTTTGTAGGTTTTAGGGGGGCGATCGCCCCGTCTGGATCCGCCCCTACTTGCATTGCAATTCTACAAAAAAAGGATGAAGCTCTGATGTAGCCTCAACTGCGGGCTACGAAAAGTTTGTATGTTATCTCTTGCTGGTTAAGAATTTTACCACATTCTGCTGTAATAATCAGTATTTGCCATACAACGAAAAAATCGTTCAATTTTGTTGCTGTGTTTCAACAAAGTGCGAGCCCTATGAAACTGGTGCAGGGGCGCAACCAGCTCTTCATTTCGGGGGGGGGGCAATTTTCACAAAATTTCATTCGATGACGTCATCGTACTTATTCAACCGTAGTACAACTTTTTCGCAAACGGTCACATATAATATTAATGCATTTTTGCCCGCAGACACAAAGTCCATAGTATACAAACACACACATTCTGCACAACGCTGGTTAATAAAAACAGAACGTTTACAACAGCGTTGGAGGCTGAATCACCAGTGTCAAGCAAAATTTCTGACTTCACGCCATATGCGCATTCACAGAGCAACACTCTACACATAAAATACGCTGAGAAAACTGATGATTAGGGTTTAGGGTGTGGTGTTTAGGTAAGTGTGTCGGGTTACGGTTTATGTTACAGTTAGAAAAAGAAAAATAATTGAAGTCTAAGATTAAGTTCAATATTTTTCACTGGTTTTACTTATTCCCGTAGTGTAGCTTGTTGTGGGTATCTGACATCTAACCAAAAAGTTTTACATATCAAAAAGTAATCACCAAACTTTATTCCTTCACTCTGAGAAGCAAAATAACTGACAAAAAATAATAGGTCAGAAATTTCGTTAAGGTCCGAAATTTCGCTTGACACCAGGCTACAGAAACTTACTTAACAGAACGTTTTGTAACGGCGTTGGAGGCCGAGCCTCAGGTT
>JGI24158J21664_10006258_pt1 | contig 15672 bp, 8 predicted proteins | sample Ectturendosymbi3_FD_21664 | JGI IMG/M metagenome (IMG submission 21664)
CGCCAAAACGTTGGTTTGGAAACAGGGCTATGACGTCATTTTGTGACGTCACAAACAGCGCACACCAAATACAAATGACTACCCTATGCCGCTGAATAAAACCCCCCCCATGAAAAGTTTCTGCGTACGCCACTGAGTCGTAGTCATTAGTCACTCATCTGTTGGCAGATGGTTTATTTGAAAAAACTTGCTTTGTGGTAAGAATAGTTTGACGAAAATAGTTCGCTATCAACAGCCTACTTGTCCCTGTGTCAGGATAGCATTCGTCGTTGGAACCATTTCGCTTTCATTTGAATTGTTTTCACCTTGTCTGCAGCTGTTTTCGTTCATGTGGGGCCGGCACTGGCACAACTGTGTACGGGAAATGGTGTTTCGTTTTACATGTGTAGAGTCAGTGTCATATTAGCTATGAGGCCCGTGAGGCACAGGCCTCAGGGCCCCTGCAGTCAAGGGGCCCCCAACATGAAAGCTGGCATTCAATGCAGTTATAACCTGCTTACGCGCTATGATTGTTGCCCAACATTCAATGCAATATGCCAGGGATGACCAGCCGGGTGGTGTTGCCGCAAAGAGCCACATCATACACATGCGGGCACATGAACATCACCCCATCTCTTCCTCACTCAAACACATACATTTGCTCAGCTAGATTCATTGTAAATATCACACCTCAATGACACAACTTTACAAGCCGTGTAATGTTATCAGAGGTGAGCGGATATTGATTTTTCAACTCCTGATCCATATCCGATAAATTTTTTGAATATTCATATTCAATCCTTATCAGAGAATTTCTGAAATTTAGTATCCAATATCCATCCGTATCCGAATGCGACACTGGTTAAATACGAAGCAAAGAGGCAGTGGTTATAGGTCCACCAGTGGACCTTCATTTTTGAAAACTTATTCATCCATCGCCTGTTACATGACCCTAATCCATGACAAGTGTGCAGTAGGCTGGAGTACGCTTGGTAGAAACTTAGTAACCCTAAACCTAACACATAAAAGCCTAAACCACACATCTGACCACAAAAGTTTGGAAACGTTTGAAAAAAGTAAATAAAAACCGGTACCATTAGTACGATGAACCTGGCCCAAAGGGAATTCCTGCTGTGCGAGGGGTCTTCGTTTGGGCTCTCAGCATTGTTGACTGGGCTGATAGAGACGACTCCTCTTATGGGAAAATTTTTTATGCAAGCTCCTGCGCTTTTTTAATAAGTTTTGAAAACCAGACACAGGTTTACAATTTGGGTTATGGTTTTTGGTTATATGGCAAAGAAGATCCGCTAATCCACGGATAGAGACCTTGTCATGTGACCAATTCCATCTGCATCAGCTAATTGCAAAAGAGCTCCAGCATTCAACCAATTGATAAATTAAAGAAAATATATTTTGTAACACTGAGAGTAGATCACTCCATAAAATATAGTAAAACTATGTAGCTTACAAAAACTGCAAACTCACTATCTTTTACCAAAGGTTGACTGCATAAAACTTGAGGTAGAATGTTCAAAATTCTAACCAAAAGGAAATGCAGCTTAAACACTGAAATAGACCACCAGAGGTGGCCAACAGGTTGATCGCATCAACCGGTTGATCGCCAAGTGTCACTTGGTTGATTCGATTGCACTTGATTTTGCATTGAATTGACAAGCTGCCTAAAAAGAACATTTTTCAATCAATATTCCAGAAAGTACATCAAAACTATCCACCATTTGGTTGGTCACGTATCTTCTTTGGTGCCTCTTGTGATGGCTGACCATAGGCTAGCTCGGCAGATGCCGCGAAGGTATTGTGATACGTTTTTCTATTATTGCGTGGCGTGGCAATCATGATTTAGGTGTAACAGACACTTTGCCTTCTGTCTGTGCATCACTTACTAAGGCAACTGTACACTGACTGCATTTGCACATGCGATGCTCAACTTTGGCGTTTTGTATTTGTGACTATAATACCAACTGGTTGGGAGTTATCAATACATTTTCTAGTCGATCTCAGGTGAAGACAAGTTGGCCACCCATGAAATAGACTATATTAGCCTACACAACACATACATATGCCACTCACTCAGCACAACAAAACAAAGCAGCATGCCAGCAATATAAGAGCAGCTTACTACTTCCACCTCGCTGGAAAATATTTACTATGAAATAACACGAATTATCATCGATTGTGATTAGTGTCGCACATACTGATAAAATCATTTTGATTTTTTGTGAATGTAAAAATCATAGCAAAGAAAACAGCAGCACCATCATTTGTGGCATCTTGAATCGCTCTCAGGAAACTTTTGTTATAGAAATGAAACAAATATCCTGATCCTGTCCTGATCCAATTTATTTCAAAAATAAACATCCAATTCCAGTCCTGATTCAAAAATATTGCAAGTATCCTGTTGGATATCCAATCCTAAACCTGTCCATGCTCACCTCTAATTGTTATGCATGTTATTTAGTGGGACTTCTGGTAATTACGTAAGAGTCGCATGAAACCTGGCAAAGAACCGCATTAGACTCGCGAGCCGCGGTTGGCCACCCCTGCAATATGCAGACTATGCCTCCAACAGGAAAAAAACACATTACAGGCGCTTGTGACATCATAGAAGAATGGGATGGCACCTTATTTATGACACAGAGGAAAAGAGCAGGGCACATTGCTCTCACTTTTAGGGATTTTGTCCCTAGATTGGAAGTTTTGACGACCCCTTTTAGGGATTAATGGATTTTCGTAAATGTTTTGAAAAGGGGAAAATGAGTCATTTCAGTTTATTTGCAAATCATTTTTATTCTATTTTTAACACTTATCATGTCGCTTCGATTTCATGTGGCACCACCACAGATTTAGGGATTTTTTGGTACTGTACTTGGACTTTTTGGAGTTGCATTTGCGACAGCCCTGGCAGGGCATAAAACATGTTGCGATGGTAGTGTAGCTACCTCAGTTAGAAAGGCTAGTATCGTAATGAAGGTTGTCGTTTGAGTGTTGTGAGAAAACAGTGTTCCTCGTACCTGAGATTGAGGATATCATAAGTGCAGGCCAAATACAGAGGGAATACAAAGTGGAGCGGCTGAAAGGAAACTCTGGGTAGAGCAAGAAAAATGAGATGAGCAAAGTAAGAAAACACGCCAAGTCTGTTGACATGGGTTTGAGACAAGCTTGATCACTAACATTAAACGTAAGAAGCCATCATTGGATGAAGGTAAGAATGAGTGCGGGAAAACTAACGAAGACAAAATAACGTCAAAGTGCAGTTATCAAATCAGTGTAGCTGCAATTCAAAGCGATGTCAATGTTCGTTTCACAACCACCAGAAATCCTCTAATTTTGTTTTGTGTTCACGAAAAACAGGGAGATGAGTCGCACGAAACATTTATACATCGCCTAATTCAGGAACGAAATCTGATATCACTTTTTCCTAACACTGATATTATTCTGCGTATATATCTTTCTTTAATGTACTCAAACTGCAGTGGTGGAAGGTCATTTTTTAAACTGAAACGGATAAAGAATGAACTCAGGTCATCAACGTCACAGCAACGTTTGAATCATTTGTCGCTGATGAGTGATGAGCATAGAGAGAGAACTATTACGGAAACAACTATTACGGTACTACATTATAATAATCATGATGGCGTCATTCATGCATGTGTCTTAAAAGCTTGTTTCATCAAGGTAAATGCATTAGAGCCATCAAGCTTATAATCTCTACTACCGCCATGTTTTTATCTTCGTCTTCATTCATGTATTTGTGTGTTCCTTGTTACTGCGATGCATGTTTAAAGTCTAGCGCCTTGCGTGTGGGAGTGAAGACGTTACACAGTGGCGGATTAAGGGGGGTGCTGACTGGGCTACAGCCAGGGGCCCCCAACATTTAGGGGGCCCCCAATCCCTAAGTTGGTGAAAAAGTGCAATATGTGAACAATACACAATACGTTGGAAAATATATCATCGTCAATTGGAACTAATAAGTAGGCGCTCTGTGCTCACTCATTGAAACTGGTTTGTTGACATAAAGGTAGTTGATTCTTTGGCGTGTGGTCTGGCCGACACTCACTGATAAGTAAGTACTCCAAGGTCTGAAAAATTAAAGAAATCCATTCGCTTGTCTTATTTCGGTTTCCGATGCGCATGCGGTGTCCACGTCATTTCAACATCGGTCCTGCAGGCAGCCCTGAAGGAAGTTGTGAACTTGTTAAGTAGTGTCAAGTCTCTCAACAATGGTGAAAGTATTTAGATTTTAGCTTAGAATAACAAACCATGGTGTTATAAGGCAGGACTGCGACTGCCAGAGTTGGTATACACGCCACTTGTATATCCTCGTGTGCTTGCCTGTATTTGTGTGTTCCTTGTTACTGCGATGCATGTTTCAAGTACAGTGCGTTGCGTGTGGGAGTGAAGATCTTACACAATACACAATGTCAGCTGGTAGTTTAATACCAATTCTGGTACTGTTTACTTCCAAGATGCAAGTTTGGACATTTTGGTACATACTACATTTATGTGAATCGCCATTATTTGGTACAATTCTTGATAATGACTAAAAACAGAATAAATGCAATAACAAAAAGAAAAGTCGGCAGATATCCAGTTACTTAAAAGGTTAACTGATAACAAGAATTAAACCGTGTCAAGCACGTCTCAGTTCTGTTTGCAATTCGTTCAAGTAACTCTAGGCTTGCTCACGCTAAACTCAATGACTCATTCAATTTACGACTTCAGTAAGTCGTAAGATGTGCTTTTTGTTAAGAATTTTGTTGAGTGCCATTTTATATTCTAAGTGTAGTAGAAAAAAACAACAAAACAATTCAGGAGTGTTATGTCTCATGAACAGGGGTGCAGTGGGGCGGGAAGGCGTGGGAACGGCTTTCCCATGCCTTTTTCATGTTTTGCTTTTAAATGAGTTGGAAGCTGTTTTAAAATAGCTGTTTTTTGTATGCGTTCCCACACCTTTTTGGCAGTACTACATCCCTGCTTATGAATGAACGTAAAACCATACGTAATAAGTAAAACTGAGTTTCACAACAGCTATTGATAAGTGAGCGCATGCTCTTGTTCTTACTAATAGTCTTACTGATTTATCCTTGATTGTGAACAGAAAAATGAAATACTGAATTGCAATGAGCACAATTATTATTTTCACCATATCAATTTAGGACATATCAAACTGGGCTATTATGGTAGGTAAGGTTAGGTTAAATTTCGGTTAGGTTAGCTTTAAGGTTAGGTTAGTGTCATTTTGGTCGGGAATCTGGCATGAAAAGCCGATTTTTTTGAAAATAATTTTTAAAGAAAATTTTATCTATCTCAAAAATGTCATTTGGATATATATATATATACAGTGGAACTCCGCTAGAACGACCGCCCACTGGACGACACTCAATTGGTCGTGTTAGCGGGGTTGCGGGCTGGNGTGGTCGCGTCACACGTGCATTCCTAAAGGNTTCATTTATTATCGCGATCACTTCATTTCTACATTCTTTTCCTTGATTGAANGTAATTTGCTTCGTCTTACGTGCTGCCATAGCCTGTCGTTATGGTACTATAAAATCACATAACGGAAGAAATTGATGTCGACAGTAGAAATTCCAGAAAAGTTTACAGTAGGAGTTTGTTACGTCATATATTGGCACTTATTGCGTTTGCACTCACGCCTACATCCCTGTATCCACGATGCTTCAGGACAACGTCATGCAGCTGAGCAAATTGCTGCTGACAGGTTATCAGTTTTCCAGCTTAAGGGTACCGATAGGATAGGTGGTCCGTGGTTGTGACACGCGATGCTCGATTAGTAGTTTTGTAACAGCTGGTCTGTGGTCGCGGTCTGGATAACGGCGTGGTCGCGATAGTGAAACAAAACGTGATGCATTAGCATAGAGAACACCGCGTTAAAGTGGTCGTGATAGCGGGTTGGTCGTCGACGGGGTGCCACTGTATATTCAAAACGTTCTACCGGTGTTTTGTGAACATTTATCGATATGGTTTCAAGTCTCCAGCAAGAAATGGAGACTTGAAATAGATGAGTTTCGTTGATATTGCGACCTCCATATTAGTTAACGATTCGTTTTTTTGCTCAAGTTTGTTTGTTACAATAATGATACAAATACTTCAGTTCGTTTATTTACTTTTTCCCAATAAACAACAGTTTTGTATATATAGAAAGGGCCCCTTTCAAGTTTCAGCCAGGGGCCCCACACAACCCTAATCCGCCCCTGACGTTACACAATACAATTCCACCAAAACTTTGACAAGTTGATACATGAATTTGCTTGCAAAAAAGCACGCAAAATACTAATATAGTTTGAGTGTCTAACATGGTGGGAAAAACAGAGAACGTTTTCGTATTCGTTAGTTTATGATAGGACAAACGTTTTCGTTTTTGCATTACATATCTACCCTTTTCATTTGATGTTGCAGAGTGTGTTATTTCGCGTTATGAACACGAGTTTATGTGGACATCATGCAACATTGGTTTTTATTGAAAAGATGTGGACCCTTGAAAAAGTGTGCCTCAGGGCCCCTAAAAGCGTTTATCTGGCACTGTGTAGAGTCACAGTGTATTGCTGTGGAAATCGCATGTTTAGCACAGAATATTCGACATAGCAGTGCAAGTGTGCGATTGCATCTAGTGGTGCTTAGGTATCTCTAGTGAATAATAAAACTAGGTTATATTTAACGATATTCAGTCCCGTCGTCACGGGGGTGCTTTGGTGGGCTTAGCCCCCCAAAACAAAGCTCCAAGACCCCTACATTGAAATATGAAACACTGTAAATCAGTGGAGTTTTTGTCAATTTTTAGAATGTCAAGCAACCCTGCACAAACCTAAGCCCCTCTATGAAGACTTTCTGGCGACGGTTCTGACAATATTCACAAGCCTGTGTTGGGTTTGATAGGGTTAATCATAGCAAATCAATCTTCATTACAACGGAAAGTAACCATGCAGGAGAGACATTTATGTCGGCCCCCCTATTTTTTCTTTGGCCCCGCAGTGCCCCTGTTATGGTAACAAGTGACCATAACATGGCTGGATCAGAAAATTGTGGAAATGACAGTGAACCAACATTGAAGAAATAACTGGCGTAAATGGTTAATTTAAGTGGATTACAATAGTCAGTGACGAAATGTGTTATACGTGTATTTTAACTGTGCAATCTATTATGTCTTATAAAAAGTTATAGTGTGAATATTGAGTTGAATAACTTGTGTGATATGTGTTTGGTGTATTAAGGAAAACGCAACATATATGAGGAAGTTAAAGAATTTTGAAAAAAATCAGAATGCCAATTACGAAATTTTTATACAGTAAGGAACCGGCTAAAAGAAACAATTGATTTGGGTAACCGTACTCACAAAAAGAAAGTACTTGCGGGGACAGAAGTAAAGACTGCCTGAAGAGCAGTTATGACTAACCATTTCATGTTCTACAGAAAGAAAAATGTGCAAAGGAAGCGCTTACAAAGTGGTGGTTGAACATTTAAACGAAAGTACGAAATCAGTAGCGATGCTGAAATAACATAGCCACCGTAAACGAAGCCAACAGTGACAGGGTAGAATTTAAATGTAAAAACGGATGAAAAGTTGCCATATGTATAGCAGTATCTGAAGTACAACGGACTTACAGGACCATAGTGGCAATGCGACAGGGAACCATGTTCGTCAGCAAAACTTGAGACGCACCGGAACTAATTGAAAAGCATTGTATTGCTGACCTAACGAAGGCAGTTACAACATTTTAACATACGAAGAGGTTTTGAAAGGGTGTGATACGAGCAGATGCTGTAAACCAGTGGTTCTCAACCACTGTTTTGAGAGCCGCATGTGGCTCCCAAGCACCGTTTGTGCGGCCCTCAGCAGTCTTTCAACAAAATATCTGATATTTTGTGTAATAGACTTCGTTCTGCTATAAATCAAAACGTGTTAATTGACTTGTGTTAAAATTTCTTTAGAGCGGCCCTCTAACAAAGTCGTTAGTATGGATTTGGCCCCCTTCAGCGAAAAGGTTGAGAACCACTGCTGTAAACCGTTATCAGAAGATGAATTGCAAACGGCACTGAATAACAAACAAACGCCATAATACCAGAAAGAGGACAAAGTTTAAAATTCTGCAGCAGCAAATAAATTGCGAGAGTATAAAAGAAACTTTCTTACCAGTGTTGCGTTATTCCAGATGCTGTGGTGGTTAGAAACATAGTAAGCCTGACTGATTATGCATTGGAGCGTGACTAACTAGTTTCAACTTGTGGAAAATTGGAACCAGTGACGTATGATGAACTCTCAAGGGTCATGCTACGTACAGAAAAGTAGTGTGCTACTTTTATTGTGACGGATTATGATTGACAGTTGTTGATCGGGTAAAGAGAGTATTACTTTTATTGTGACGTATTTTAGGTAGCTGGAAAGGGTATTTTTAGGTAGCTGGGTATTTTTAGGTAACGTATTTTAGGTAACGAAAGGGTATTTTTAGGTAACGTATTTTAGGTAGCTGGAACCTTACACTGGTTGATACCGGTAGGAGGCGCTTTGAACGTGTTGATCGTGCTAGAAAATCGCAACACAGAATGTTCTTTTTATTGCGACGCAATTTTTAGAGCAGATCGTACCAGATAAGGCTGGTTGTGCTAAAAAGTTAGCATTGAATGCGCTGATGCTTTGAACAGTTTTAATGAAGATATGTTAATGCAAAAAATTGACGATTTAGTGGATGAAGCGATACAGTTGAAATTACCAGTTTATGACGAAAATATATGCAATATGTGCAATATGTGAATTATCGTTGATATGGTTGTGTGTGTCAGTGTATATTCTGAGCAAGGGTAACAAGGAAAGAACCATGGGGAGAACACGCACAAAATAAATAAATAAAAACTGGTAACAAGGAAAGAACCCTGGGGAGAACACGCACGAAATAAAGAGAGTAAAGAAAGCATGTTTTTGAAGAGTTAAGGTTACTATTGACAATAAAAATACCCTGGATAAAGTTTAAGAGCAAAATAAATTATGAAGGTATTCCAAAGCCTATAAAAAGGGCATGATTTGGCAAAGAAGAGTCGTTCTGGAACTAAAACTTGCTGTATGGATCTGATGCTTGTTGTACTGAACTATGCCCTGGTGCTTAGGCTAAAGGGAGGGTTCGGTTGGAAGCATTTGGTCATACGAAACAGGAGAGGTGCTTGCTGAAAACAAGTTCTCCTGGGCAAGTAAACAAAATTGCCAGAAGCATTACAACATGCTAAAACGTCGCGGCTGTGGCAGGAATAATTGGAATTATTAAATTAGGTAACATGACCTATGGTAAGAAGTTAAGCATTAATGTTGTTTCTGAAATATTGTACTTTTGTCGACTGCACAGTGAGATTAGTGAATGCAGTTCAGTTATTGTTAATGGCGCAGTTTGACTCAGTGAACGCCATGGTGTATATACTTTTTGCCGTTGGTAAAGTAAGAAATACAATTGCTCTGTTTTAAAACAAAAACTACATTAGTGATCCCAATGCTTGTAAGTTACAGGTATTGTTGGTTACTGTGTTGAGTATGCTGCTGTCTGCTGAGAAGTCAAGGAGGGCACTTTTTACAAGAACCACAACGGGATAGTGGAAACACGGCGTAGTGGAATGAGCTATAACTTTTCTAACTCTTTTAAGCTAATTAAGCCTAGCCAGCTAATTAGGACTACAACCCCCCTAGTTTTTTCATTCCAGAATCGCCACTGTGCATTGAATTCAAATTTTCAGGCAAAATGCATAACAATCTGAAGATAAATCTTGTAAATTTTGGTTGCAAAAACTTTGGTTTTGAAAAAGTTATGGTACTCCTCAGAACTACTGCTCAGCCCTGCTGAATAGGATAAAGTTTTTTAGCGTACCCGCGTCTGTAGTTACGAAACGAAAGTACCTACTGTAACTCCGAAACTTTTCGTTAAAATTACTTGAAATTTTCAGAGATGATAAGAATAGGTATGAATATTATTCTTTGTGGAAATTTTGTGTGCACAAATATGACTAAAAAAAGTTGTCCTTATACACGCAACAACTGTCAGACAAGTTTGTATTTCATTATCAAAAACTTCTACACAGAGATTTAAACCTCAGGTAAAGGTCAACCATGATATGAATTCTCTGGCATTTGCACCACGCACAACATTTCATTAATCATGGACAAGTGGTAAATCATATTGCCATGATCAGGTTCGACTAAAAGCTAAAGTAAGGTGGGTTCCTAAGCAGTTTCGTTGATTTGCGCTGAAGTATTTCTTTGGCTTACACATCAAACGCTTGATTAACCAGAACTTTTCCGAATTGAGGGAGGAGACAATTGCCCCCACTGCCCCCCCTGGCTACGCGCCTGGGTGTAGCATGCTCGGGAATGTAAACGCTCAAGTTCCCGAAAATGGTGATTTGGCAACATTCACTGATTATGAGAACTCAATTTTTCAGCGATTATCACTGATATTGACAACTAAGAAATTATTCTGAAACAAGAAACATAAAAGATGCGCGTACAACCGGGTTTTACAATAGAAAGAGCATTTGATATTTAGCAAAGTATTTGTTTTTGCTCAATAGCATGACGTTGAACGAGTAGCAGAAAACAAAAATAATGCACTTGCTGTGCTTCGTTTTGTGAAAATGTAAATTTTTTTTTAACGAAAATAGTTTAACACAGAAGACACTTTTTAGTGACGAGGAAAATTACCGATTTTCGATTCGAGTACTAAGAAGTGTGACGCAACATCTGATTGTGTTACTTGATAAACAAAAGTGGATATCTGTATTCGCAAAGATTATGTTGCTCGTGATTGACATCGCTGAGTCAAATTTGCGTTTTTTATTCAACGTTGCTGTGTACATCACACTTTGTTCAGTGCAAACCTTAGTTTTTCACGGGTGTGAAATTTTCGTTGCTGTGTTTGTGACAGTTGTAAGTACGAAAAATACAAATATTAAAGAAAACACACAACGCTATTGTTAAGTGAAGAAAAACTATTGGCAATCAGGGTTTCAAAAACGAAATTTTTTCATGAGACTAAAGTCGTTAGATGGGGAGAAAAGGGAATCATGTAGTTGCTTTCAGTTTAGTTAGTACAATCTCAGCCATGAAGCTCAAAGTTAAGACTACTGCGACCACTCTTGCAAAGATCGCGTTTCCCCAAATAAATTGCCTATGTGAAAGACACTTATGACGCGTACATGAAGAAAGAACGCGTGATGTTGCAAAAAAGCGACATTTCATTACCAAGATAAGTTATAATAATTTTTTGTGCTGGTGTGAATGGAATGAAATACGATTGCGTAGATTTCAAATAGCAGGTTTGTCAAACGTGTTGTAGCAACAGACGTAAAAGCACTTGCAAAAAACAAACGTCCGTTGAAGACAGAATCGCTCTTGTTGCGAAACATTTTCAAGGAGTACAGACAGCAAGAAAATTTGCCGTTTTGCCGTTTAAACAGGGATCTCCAAACTTTTTTGTCTGAGGAGGACATATGCTACTACACAACAGTTTGAGGGCCGGACTTCATGCGTAATGTGATTGTTTCGGGAAAGGTTGCATTTCACAAAATCACAAATTTTTCGTTAATATATTATTTTTTCATCATTGACAAACTGGCTTCGCGGGCCGGATGAAATGGCTTCGCGGGCCGCATTTGGCCCGTGGGCCGTAGTTTCGAGACCCTGCGTTAAAGCGTGCGAGAGTACATGAATGCTACCGGACGCCTACGCTGATTCAACGTAAAGCTGAGACAGCAACTTCAGAAGCACCACATTCAACAACGAAGGTCTCATCGACCGAATTATGAGCAACATGACCGAGTTCGGATTTCAACGATTCAAATGCTCCTGATACATTTCCGGTAATGTGCATTTGTAGATCCAGCATTGTTGAAATATTAAAAGAGTTGTCGATCTTCACGCTGTGACAATTATACTGGTATGAGCTATTAGAACAGTTTACGTATAGGAAATGTTATTAATTACTTTACCTGTATTTGACATGATGTGGGATGTCACAAGTATTATGAACGTTCGCTGCTACAGGTAAACCTAACAGATGCTCTATAGCACAACGTTCTGGCAGCCAGCATTAAAAGACAGATACAATTAGTTAACAAGAATGTTCCATACTATAAGGAATGATGAGTTGTTTAATTTTTTTGTGAGGTCCGTGATTGAGTTGAGTTTAGGGTTACTGGCGGAAACACTAAATAGTTTTATCTGAGTAAAGTTCAAAACGCAAGGACACTGCAGAAACCTGTTTAATGGTTTGTCTCGTCAAGCACCCTTTGACAATTAGATAACATCGTTCTCGACTGATTTAAATGGAAATGGGAAAATTTCTGGATGATCAACTAAGTAAGTGCTGGGTCGCAACTGGCATTTATCGTTGCATTGCTCAGTTCCCCGAGGAACTGGATGTGACAGAAAAGCTAAAATGAGGCTGACGTATGCAAGCAGACGCTGCTTTGCCTCTATCCATCTTCCTCACAAAAGGCTTCCAATTGCAGTACAGCGGTGAGTGGGCATAGATCACGACTGTTCGCACAGTTGACAACCAACAGAATGTGTGTAAGCCCTGTCTGTAAAATACCTAGCCTAGTGTGTTTCAACGACCTTCAATGGACGCCAGCTATCTGTGAAATGGGAATGATGGAGATACAACGTCCTTCCAAAAACGCTGTGGCAACAACAAGAAGAGCAAAGCATAAACAGTTCGAGTACACACACACTTTAAAGTTTAAAGTTTAACTTTAAAGTCTAAAAAAACATGTTTCAAGAATATAACATGGTCAGAAATTAGCACTCCAAAAAGCACGCCGTACAATCAATGTTCCCTCCAATTTTTAATAATGCTGCGCGGAAAAACAAGCAGGTGCGCTGAATCACAATTTTACTGGGCAGAAGTTATTAAATCTATTACAACGGCGGTTAGCAAGTAGTGGAGACTGCGCTAAGCATTGTTGCAATTGCGCAGAGGGATCTTGGCAGGTGCGCGGGCGCGCAGGCGCGCAGCTTAGAGGGAACATCGCGTACAATACAAACCGCAAAAATACGTTCTTCTACACCAGGTCTGCACAACCATTAGCGCACGGAGGGGGGAGGCCACTGTGCCATGGCCACCCCCTCAGACCCTAAAAATAAAAAAATGTAAAAACAGTATTGTCCAAAACTTGCTTCCAGTATGCATAAAAATGCGTATTTTTAGGTGTAATTTTGCAAAATTTTCCCAGGGGCATGCCCCGGACCCCCTACAATGGTCGTGCCTTCGGAACTTCCCCTAAAGTTGATTTGTGACGTCACACGATTGTGGCGAAACTTGGCCCTCCCCTCGGAAATTTTCTGCGTTTGCCACTGTGCACAACATACGGCCCGCCGACCGAATGCGGCTGCGAAAGCTTTTCTTGCAGCCGGCAAGGGCTTTCTCAATGGTGAAAATATTGTATAAGTTCGACGTCAAATGAGTGATTGTCGTTCCAGAATTTCTTCAATACTAAAATGAAATACAGTATCTACATCGAAATGAAATAGACTTTTGCGGCCCGCGGCAAATTTATGTTGATAATTTGGCCCTTCGAACTTTCTGAGTTGTGCAGGCCTGTTCTACACCATGCAGTCGTTCGCAAAATGCAGAAATATTTTGTCTTGGTGTTGCTTTTGTAGAAAGGTTATACAAGGAAGAGTCAGTCGTATCAGTGGTGTAACCAACCCAAAATTTTGAGAGGGGCCAAATGTATTTACTTTAAGCGAGTAACAGTATTTGGTGTGGGACACCGCCTCTCGAAGCATAAATCGACAAGATGTGGTTAGTAAGCAAACTTATTTATTAACTTAAGCCGCCATCTACGTAAACCTGTGGTATTCAAAACTAATAAATATGATGGCCAAATGTTCAAAATTCGAAATGGCCGAGTACAAATCTCGAACGAACTAAAACTGAATGAAATTGGATACAATACGCAATAACTGTTTTCAAGAACGAAAACGAATGGCGAGTAGGAAAACTAGGTCGTGTGTGACGCAACAGTAGGCTCATGGCAGTTGAGCGAGCGCGGTGAAGATGTGCAAAGTCTATGACTGAATGGTAAGTTACTGATCGTAAATTCTGCAAAACTAATTATTACACCAGCCTGCACAACAAAAAAACAGTAAAAGGTCACTATACACCAAAGCTATCTGCCCCGAGCCGTATGGTAACGATGTTGTAACGATAAAATTAACCAATGCAACGAAATATGAATTGCTATATCACGAACAACTAATCAACACAAAACACAAAAATGATATTTAATGAGAATGTTGCATGTTTTGTTGGCACCAATCACGTTATTATCAGGCACGATGTTGGAACTTCATCATTTTGTAAACATTTTGCAAGCCTGCACGTAAATTACGTAACAGATCTCATAAAATTGCGATACATTTACAGAAATGTGTCCCTGCATGTCAAAAGTATGCTCGCATTCGTTTTGTTACAAATGTACGTAGAAATCTGTGGGGGAAACTGCCCCTTTGACCCTCTTGTTATGCCTATGCGTCGTATGCCAGATTTTTGGACCAAAGTGTTTGGGCACTTTTCCCCCTAGATCAGTGGTTCTCAAACTGTGTGCCGCGAGAGATCCTCAGGTGTGCCGCGGAACTTCTTGGAATTTTTGAAAGTAATCAATTCGTATTACAATTAGGCATGCATGCAAGCATGCGAGATTTGAATGCACTCTATCCATTTGGATAACTGATAATAATACGGTATTTTCCTATTGCCTTGCCGATGTAGTCAGGGTTATTGTCACGTTACAATTGCTATGCAGTAATGTATTTTGAAACAAGACGTCCCACCTTTCACCATGTTGACTTCAACGCTGAGCTAGGCCAACAGGAAAGCAATTGTATTTAGTATGATTAAAATGCTATAATGATCAGGTTTTCCAAAATGTTTAGTTAATCCATTTGGAATCAATGAATCGAGCAATCTTTCTTCCGAAATGGAAGAGCAGCTCGTCATGGGCGCCTGCAGGGGTAAAACGGACATTTGCACCCCCCTGGAAATTGAGACTAATAACCAAAATTTTCCAGAAAACCTGACGTCAGCAGCTCAATTCCGATTAATTGATTTATTTCTTGTAATGAAACTATATTTTCCACTATGACACTCACACTGCACAAAGCAAGAAAGCAATTGCACCCCCCGAAATTTATTAAATCTTTTTCAGATGTTTGGTACAATAACAAGTTATCATCATTTCCTACCCGAAAATAGTACAAAAAATGTTACGATCATTTTGCTCCACGAAAATATCAGCTAGTTGCGGCCCTGTGCCTGAGTGAATGGTTTATTCAAAATAATTGTTTCTTCAGGCTTCTTTTCGCACAGTATAAAAACTACATCGTGGCTTGTTATCTATGCATCCTTGTAGGAATACGTCGTAAACGTTAAGATATATTTCTGACTTCTGAATCAGTGGTGCAAAGCTGTATTTGTTGTGGCGAGCTTTTATAATTTATCTGCTCATTTTTTAAAATCCTGCCTAGTGTTCTATCGTTCTAAATTCAATAAGTTGTGCGAAAGTCGTGTCAACATAGGTCTGGTCTATAGGCAGGGCTACCATACCGTCCTTATTTCTAAGATTTGTCTTTATTTTGATGTACTACATCTTAGAAAATATTACTGTCCTTATTTCTAAGAA
>JGI24158J21664_10006259_pt1 | contig 15671 bp, 9 predicted proteins | sample Ectturendosymbi3_FD_21664 | JGI IMG/M metagenome (IMG submission 21664)
CCTGCTATTTCTATTGCTTCCGCTGTCTGGGTGCTTTCCGCCGGGGAAGAACCCTTGGACTTTATCGAATTTCGGTATGTAATGGCCCTAGCGCCATTACAGGTGATATTGACCCCAAGGTACTGCTAACGTGATTTTTTTCATGGTACCAGAGCAAAGTTAAACTTCTTAGCTGAGTATCAAGAACTGTTTTTGCAATCGGCAAGTGCATGAACGAGAACGGATAAATTGCACTTTACAGTAAAATTTAAGAATCATTTTATTAATGATTGCCGTTTCTAGCGAAATTTCAGTTTAAAAAATCCTGTCAAAGCGTTATTAATAAATTGTTTGCCATTTCGACATTATGAGTGCTAAATCCTTTTTGGCAGATATTTCCTGCGGATATCTTCAGTCTGTCTCTTTGCTTTTTCTACATTTTCACCAAAGGAAGTCATGTATACGGAGAAGGAAAACGTTTGCACTGGTATAAAATTCAACACGATTATCCCAAGGACTTCACGAATTTGTTGCCGAAAGATATGACCGACACGGTTTCAAGGAATTGCAAAGAGAATTCTTCATCATTTTCAAAGAAAGGTTAGCCCTTATTCGTGTTTACTTGCAGTTATCTGCATAATTTGGCGTACTATTTTTGTTCAACAACCGTCAAACCGAGGTCTATATATCGCACGGGTTGCTGGAAGTCCACAGGAAAAACAAAAGCATGTTACTACTGCACAAGTCATAGGAGCTGTTAGTACTTAAAACGCAAGCAAACCAAAAATCAGCAAGCACTGAAAACACTCTAGCCACTTCTGTAACCTTTCATCATCGTACAGATGTATTACACAATGCGTAAAAAATAACAATTTTCAAAGTGAGCTGATCAAAAATGCTAGATGAAAATGCACATTTCTGAGCAAACGCACACAAATTGTTTTGTATCATGGTTTCAATGACTTGGTTAGTAGATCCGGAGCTCAGGCTTGTTGATTAGCTGAAAAGCCTACCAATTTTTAGGCATAAAGTAGTAAAGGACACATTTCCCAAACGATGAAGCACTGTGTCTGCCAGCTCAACACCGCTGGCCACGACGGAATAAGGGAGAAGAGAAATGGGTTTGGTCAGCAAAAGAGGTTACCGAATAAAATACGATTGCAAATAGTTACTAAATATCTAAATTGTTATCCTGAATCAGCACTGACAGACGTTTTAATAAAGTTTAAACGGTCTCGAAAGTCGACTAGTCACAGCTCAACGAAACTGCATTACACCAGAAACTGCAGAAATCGCACGACACCAAGTCGCTGAAGAGCTACCTGTAGGAAAAACCTAAGGTGCCGAAGGCCTTGACTTGAGGGCTGGGGTTTGGGAAGGTTTGGTTAACTTAATGGCTTTCACACCGCGAACGCACATGTGCTAATCTGCAGTCCCGTAACTATCTTGAGCAAGCCGTGCAACAAACAGACCTGCCTGACTTGCTAACTCTGAGCTGCCAGCACGCAGTGAGGACAAAGCCTCATTGATCAGAAGTAACACAAAACGGCAGGGAAACTGTACAACACGACACTGACTGTCTCAAAACAGCACACGGACTAAAACACAGACGTCACAAAAGGACAAAGCACCGGAGAAATCGTTAAATCAGTCACAACACAACACGGTGGAAACCGTAGGAAGACCGTTAAATCAAACCAACACGGTGGAAACCGCATACCAGAATGAGCACATGACAGAATGAGACTTTCCAGGGACGTGGCAAGCGCACCGAGGAAGCACACGCATCAACCAAAAAGCCACAAGCAGTGCCTCGGGTAAAGGTGGCAAATCATCGCAAGCATGTATACTGCATATAGCAGGCAATAATAATAAATTTGATAAAATAATCTGTGACGTAGAGAATGTTTCATTGTTAACTTCACGTGAATATAATAAGGGACGCTGGAACAGCGGTAGGGCAGGGGAAGGCAGCGAGAAAGTTGAGGGCAATGCAAATTTATAAAAAACACAAAAATCGTTACCAATTATGCTTGTTTCCGTTCAGCAACGATGTTGACTTCAAAAATAATAGCAGAAATTATAGAAAACCATTCTGAAGTTTCGGGGTGCTCGGGTGGCTGCAATAAATTTGTTTCAATTCGATCTTGGTAAACCATGAAATTACTTTTGATACTTTCATAAAAAGGCACCTCCCCCCATTATGAAAAGACAGGGAGAAATGCACCCGCTTTCCCGCGTCCTTGGGTTTAATTCACTTAGAGTATATAAAAACATTCAAACGTTAACTCTGTCGGCACTTGCGTGGGTCTCTCTATAGGAGCGGGACCCATTTTGATAAAATAGATCAAATAGGTTTGAAACCAACTCTGTTTGAGCACTGGCTTGCAACTTTCATATCGTGACCTGCAAACTTGGTTTAGCTGTTGGTCTTGATCAAATTACACGTGCATAGTGTTATTCCTTGCCTTCGTTCGTTACCAAAAGTACGTCTATTTCGAAAACTGTATTACCAAACCCACTAGCTGGGACATAGGCCTTTTTAATGTTCAGCAGTGATTACAACGTCTTACGTTCTATGGTAATTGCCCTGATCAACTTTATTTAGTACAGCCATTGCCAAGTTGTGCAACTGTTTCGATTAACGCCCTTTGTAATAAAAGCCTTCAAAACAATCATACCTAAACAGGGGCGTAACGAAAGAGGGGTCAAAGGGGCACAATTCCCCGGGGGCCGAATCGCTGCGGCGGGCGCCAAATGACTGCGGGCAGGGCCGTCGCCAGCGGGGGGCCAGTGGTACCCGGCCCCCCCATTTGAAATATGTTCCCCCCCATTTCACAGTTGGCCTCCTGGTTGCTGCATACATCCAATACAGTATTTTAAAAATGTGGCCCCCCCTTCTGGTTTTAGGCCCCTCCTTCTGGTTTTTGGCCCCCCCTGCTGCTAAATCCTGGCGACGGGCCTGACTGCGGGAGCACCGAAAAGTTCCAATAATGTTCCAAATACTTTCTTCAATACAATACATTTGCTTCCGAAAGACCTTAGGTTCGAATATGGGGGCGCCAAACTTGCATCTTACCACGGGCGCCATCTAACGTCGTTACGCCCCTATACCTAAACATCGTTTGCCCTTGCGTGAGGTTTTCAGACCAAGGTTCATGCCTCAAATTCATCTTTTTTGTATTTCCAAACGTCGAATGCATTTAAGTGCGAAATTTTTCAGTTTGGGAAATCCATCTTTGCTCACCGTTACTATTGTACATTTTTATGAAAAGGTGTTATGCTTGTTCTAATTAAAAGTACCTAATTGTAGGAATGGGCAATTAATTTGGCTTGGGGACCACTTTGACAAGGCCGCGTTACAGCGGATAGATAGACACAGTGATTTGGCAGTACTGAGTTCATTGCGCCAGATGTACTCTTCAAGACAACGAAAGCCGGGGAACCGAAAAACACAGAGGTTATCTAGTAAGGTGCTGCTGGAGGGCCTACCTTCTAATGTGACTAGTAATGTTTGCTAGACTGCGGTCGAATGTCATCTCTTTCCTTTGTTCAAAGGACTTTTTACTGAGATGAGGAAAATGGCTTGTTTGGAGAAAAAGGTGTAGGGACTAGGGCACCATTGCCTCCAAGTAAGTGTGTTGAAAAAGCCCTGATTTCAAGAATAACACTGAGGTACTTTAACACATTGGATTTGACCCGTCTAGCCCCTCCCTGCTACGCCACTGGCTATCTGCATGAGCGTACTGTACTCCTGCGCAAATGTTATCGTCTAGAATCCCAGTACTTTCGAAAATTTCAGGCACCTGAACACGTATCAAAGTAGCCTTACCAAGCGACGTGCAGGCCTAACTAATCGAAGTACAGGAGTAGCCTTATTTGTAAATTTGTTTTTTTTGTTTTTAAAAAAAGTGTCAAAACCGTTGAACAATGAATTTTAGTATTGTTATCCTGTTGGCTGGTTCTGCAGCATTGTTTATTACCAGCGTGGTATTGGTTTAAATGTCCAATATGCATTTATATCTCAGATAATACGTGCAGAATGTCTACGAAAAACGTACAGTAACACTTTGTTTTGATGAAAGTAAATGTACACCTATAGCTGAAATCCATCAGGACACGCCAGCTTCATCAGCTTCGCAGTTAAAATAAACAGGTTTAAAAAGGAACGTTAGCATCGAGAATAAGTTCCCTTCAAAAATTAAAAGGTAGAAGTGGTAGAATCATTACATTAAATACGTTTTTCTTCATCCCAGAATGTAAAGAATCGAGCCATGATGCGTCTGTTCAATGTATGTTTGCTTGTTTAAATGTTGCAACCAGTTTTTGTATCATTCAAAACTGCGGAGTCATTTACAAAACAAATAAGGCGTTTATCAGAACATGTCCTCGCAATTTTTCAAGCAATAACACAAATATTTGTGCAAACAGTAAAATTCCCTCCATTCATCATTCGTACATGATTCTGCTGACAAAAAGCCTCTTTTCTCCTCTTTCCAGATAGGGCATGTACTGATGAAATAAAAAAAAACATTTTGCGAAGCTGAATCTGTAATCCAGTGGTTCTCAAAGTGGGCGGAATTGCCTCTTGGGGGCGATTTTGAAAGGCAAGGGGGCGAAAAAAACAAAGGGGGCGATAGGGGGAAAAACAACACAAAAGGGGCAAAAACGCTCAATCACTACCACTGGTTGATCCCTGAATTAACTTCGGCTGTGACCTTAATGCTCTCAAAGCAAAGAAACCGCTGGTTGGTTCATTAGCGAGATACGTCTGTACCTCACTAAAATGTCTCCCAATATTGCGAAGCTTTGTGAAGGCCACGCAGCACATCCATCACACTGAACTCGGGACCGCGGTATATATCGATTTATTTGAATAAAACTATTTAAAAACACTACCTTGTGTTTTCTTTATCAGGCTTGGGGGACGACAATGATGTGCCGAGAGTAAAAAATGGGGCGATGGAATAAAAAAGTTTGAGAAACACTGCTAATCAAACCATATTTGAAGATCGTAGCTGCATGGCAGAAAGCATGCTGTGGATATAATAAAGAAAACACCATGGTAACAATGGGCGCTTGATGTACTATGATTATTGTCACCTCAGCCAGACATCTACAATAGGGTGAATGGGAATGCAGCGATCGATGGCAGGGTTGAACGAAATCGTAAAAGGTTAAGAAGCCCAGAAGTAAGTGACAGTCGTAAACTGTCCTCCTTTTATCATAGGTAATTTCATGGTTTATCAAGATCGAATTGAAACAAGTTTATTGCAGCTGTTCGTGCATCCCGAAACTTCAGATTGGTTTTCTAGAATTTCTGGCATTATTTTTGAGGTTAACGTCGTTGCGAAGAGAAACAAGCATAATTGGTAACGATTTTTGTTTTTAGAAGTTTAAATTGCCCTCAACTGTTTTACTACAACCCTTCCCTACAGCTGTTCCGGCGTCCCTGGTCCAGACTACCATCTGGATGACTTCTTTGTGAAAGAAGCTAAACTTTCTTTTTCCTCTTCATTAGTAGGTTGAAAGGCTTCGCCGATAGTAAAAAATTTAACGAACTAATTCTCGTAACTTGGAACATAAAACAATCGTAAGATTACAAACTTTCTACCTCTAGCCTAAATCTCGTGAACTGTACACCGCATTCAGCCATAAACTTAGGTTTGCCGAAATTCTATCTATATGACGTCACAGAGTGGGTAGCATTCCACAAAGAAACTGCTACACGAAAATACACTATAATTAGCTACCTTTGCTCTGTCCCAGCTTATGCTGGATTTGATAAGTGGCTGGATTTATAAGGTAGATTCTACTGCAATCTAATTTTCCGCTCTTAACGATCCTGCGCCTCATGCACTCGTACATGTCCAAACATCCAGTCAAGCCCGTAACTAGGGGATGCGCAGGGGGGTGAGGCCCCTGGAAAAGTTTTTTTTTCCCCCTGGAAAAATATGTTATACATAGTTTATGACTATTAGGCATAGCTTAAAATTTGGGTCCCTCTCGGAAAACTCTCCGTCCCCTCTGGTGCCCCAAGCTGGTCACATGCCTGCATCCAGTGTACAACTACGCCATTGTTCAAGCGTCGTGTTTTCATGGGTACATCAGACTTTTCTTTTATATTGCATTGTGGAATTGTGTTTGCAAAGCACTTTTCCTAGCTGCAAGAGAAGGAGATTAAAAACTACAAAGCAACACGATGCGTCCCACTAATTTGACAAACGTGATTGTGTAGAATCCTACAGAGATCTGAGTGCCGAGCAACGGATAACGGCCTGTCACCTTCTACGCTGGATGTCGAGCTTTAATTCTCATGACCGTCCAACTATTGAGCAAGTCAGAGAACACCCTTTATCCTGGACGAGCGGCAGGAAAGCAGAGTGGATCATGGTTGGTTTATCGATTGCCGATAACGGCAGGTTTTCATGGGCCGGTTAACCGCACAAACACTTATTTTTTCTCGGGTACCGCTACGGTCCGCTCACTTTTTAAAGCACTTACGAAACGTTGAGGATAAATTTTTTCAAAAACGTAAATTGTCAACGTCGTCACCCACTGGTGGAATGTGTGTCAGACCTTAAGAGTTTTTCTGAGCTTTGTGAGGCGTGATGTCAGCGAACAACGTATAGGCCTAATCCAGTGGTTCTCAACCAGTGCTATGAGTGCCGCATGCGGGTCCCAAGAACCCTTTGTGCGGCCCTCAGCAGTCTTTCAATAACACCTATAATATTTTGTGTATCAGACTTTGCTCTGCAATAAAGCAAAACGTGTCAATTAAACTGTGTTAAAATACCTTTAGTGCCGCTCTCTGACAAAGTCGTAAGACTGGACTTGGCTCCATTCGGCGAAAAGATTGAGATCCACTGGCCTGATGCATGCTGTTTGTGTGTGTTGCGTGCTCGTTGTGCTGTGGACTGTACGCTTTCCGGTTGTGTGGGAGTGGTTGTATTCGTTTGTAGTGTGCACAGAAGTCTTAGGAAGCTACATTCTTTGAAATTGAATCGTTGAAAGTACAATATAGATGAATTCGCATTTACAGTACTTTATATTTGATTGGGAGGAGCTTACAAAACTGCTGTCCAACCAGTACAAGTGCTACAAAACCGAATTTTGAAACAAATGACGTTTACCTATAGACAGCGCCGGATTTAGGGGGGGCCCGGGCCCAGGGCCCCCCACCATGTTTATGTGTTTAGCCATATGTAGGCTAAGACATGTGCGTGCCGCTTAGTCATTTTTATTAGCGAGGAAAGTTTGTTTGTAGACGCTATCAAATTATCGGTCGTCCAGACGGCAGTTTTTCACCTAAATATTGTTTGATATTGTGACGAAACAACTATTACACTTATTGTTTTTCTCAGAGTCGGTCAGGGACCTGAATCTAGTGAGTGCAAGTTCAACCCACGTAGAACGCATTAGCTTACGTCTCTACTCGTTACTGGTAGATTGTAGGTCTGCCTTACTTAGATTTGCACAGGTCGTATATGAGTAGCATTGTTAAGTAATGCTACCATACGTCCTCTTTTTGGAGTAGGCTACATGTCCACTTTTTTCATGACAAATGAAATAATATCCGAGGACATTAAAAAATGTCAAAATATCCTTTTTACATTTCTTATTTTGCACAGCTGTAATCAGCGGCGTATCTGAAGGTTTGGACCAGGGTGGTAAGCTTTGATAAACAGGGACCACTGGCCACTGTACGGGATCCACTCGTCAACACTCAGAAAAAAACTTGAGAAATAATGGTAAATCCGGATGTGGATGGCTAAACTAAAACCCTAAATCACCGGAAAATAATCCGAAAAACACATAAAAGCAACAACGTACTGAAAACCAAACGAATGTTAAAACCGAAATATAAGTTTGGTGGGAGACCGGTTTTCACATTCAGCTTGCCAAGGGGGAAATTCGCCCCTCTGCTCCCCCGTCAGTTACGACACTGGTATGATATACTCTATTGCAGGGGTTCCCAACCTTTCTCTGGCCATGTACACCTTTGGCATTCCGACAGATGAGCATGTACCCCTTCAGCATTTCAAAAGTTAAGCATGTACCCCTTCAATATTTCGACAGATGAACATGTACCACTAAAATTTGTTATGACAATATATTTAATCATGCTTAATCACAGATATAATAAGAAATAAGTACATAACGGCTTTTAAAAATAATGTTTACTGATATGTATAAATTAATGCAAATAAAAGATATGTAACTATATACTTCTATTGCTAACCGTAAATGTACCCCTAGGGGTACATGTAACCCAGGTTGGGAACCTCTGCTCTATTGTATTTACATGCAGTAAGCTGTCCTTCCTCAACTACAACAAGATGCGAGCTGGTGTCGTAACTTAGTTTATGGGAGGGCCTGCAAGTTGTCTAATTAATCTATGTTTTGGTTGAGTTAATTCTCGGCTGGAAAGGCGGGAATGCTTTCACATTAATCATTACATAACAGTTGTAAATATTTTTTCCGTATCTCAATGACTTTGACATTAGAGCACTGACTTCTGACTCCATTATAGGTTCTGTACTAGCTTTGCTGATGAACCGTGATACGATTATCAGCGTATGGCACATTGCTTAGTGCAGTACTTTGTAGATATTATAGTTAATCAGTAATGCTTACGTCAGAAGTATTCCTTTTTCAGAAAAGTACTAAATGATTTTGAAGCTATTTGAATAAGAGCTGATGATGCCTACATCGTAGGCGAAATATATACTCTTTAAGATCTTAAAGCGTCTGATTCTTTGCTGAGAAAGGATTTCTTTCTATAGACATTGATTCTGAAGTTGAGTGAATTACCTGTGGTTGCATTTACAAAGTTCGCAAAATAGAGTGAAAACACTATTGTGACTTTGTGGATATTGAGTACCAAAAACTTATTGCTCACAGCGTAACCAGGTGACTATCACTTTACCCTAGCTTGCCAAGGGTGCTTCAAATGTACCCAGCTTCGCATTCATACTTCGTGTCCATCCACAAGCAAACTGTTGTTCTGAAACGTTTTTTGGAAATTTTCTGAGCGAACTCTGTTTAAGACATTACGACATTTGCAATCGTTTCTGGTTGCTTTTAATGAGCAAGTTCAAAATATTGAGAAGTCCAAAGCATCGTTTACTGAGGACAGAAAACCGAAGAACACGTGACAGACTTAGATCTATGTAACGATGAAAATAGACCTAGTTTAACCAGCAGTGCAGTAGCAGAAGAATGTTAGTATGTATCATCGAAAAACACGATAGATGAGATGGCTGACGCTATCACTGGAGGCAATGATGTCGGTCTCTGGGCCTTCTGGCAAGCCAGTGTACCGGAAAAATGCGGGCATATTGGTTGAATATGAAACAGGTTCTTTTTGACATTGTGATGAAAAGTCATTTCTGGAACATGATGTTCCATAACGCAGTAAAGACAGAAACTTCTCACGGAAATGTATCACAAGTTTTATTTGTCGCCAACACCACAACGGCGAAGTAGTTGATGGAAGCTGGCTTTGTTTTTCTCCTTCACAAACTTGTGTTAGCCTAAATGTTTCACTTGTGGACTGATGTGCGCGGATACGACTAAATGTGCGCATTTTCTTATTAGAAAAGGAATCTTCTACTGGAAGCACGCTCTTGAGCGCCTGAGCAGCCACGAGCATTCAGTGGAACATATAGATGCCACGATTACATTTAGTCGCAGATGTAATTAATCACAATGAAGAATTGATACAGAACTAGCTAGTCAGCTCAACCAAAGCGAAAAACATCGGAAATCGCCTCTGCCTGGTTTCTGTTGTAAAATTTATTGCTGAGCGAGGACTGCCGTTTACAGATGATAAAAACGTTGGATCCTCCAGAAAGGTTTTTCAAAACATTTTCACAACGTTTTTGAAGCAAAATTTCAAACAAAGAAAATGAGATGTTTCTAGAAACTGGTTTTGCAACAGTTTCACAAATCGCTGATGATTGTCAAATACCATGTTGCATCATAAAGTTTTGTTACAGTTGCGTTGACAAATGTGACGTCACAAGATTATGTCATAAATATCAATGATATGTGGAAATACTAGTGACTTCATCGATCATCCCCTACCTAAACATTTTGTATCCGCATATGGGGCCTCCCACCACGTCTGGGCCCCAGGACCCCCACCATCTAAATCCGGCCCTGCCTAAAGAAGATCAAGTTCAAACAGTATTTTAAAAATATTTAAAATGTTCAAATAAATATCATGTATATTAACCCAGTTTGCCAAAGTTGATCTTATATAGAGGTATAATGGCACAATAGTGCTCTTGTTCCATGAGGCAAAATAGACACAGCAGTACTTTTGCCTTGTTAGGCAAAACAGACACTGCCTTCTTTGTGGGCTGGGCTGGGTACGGGCCAAAATTTAAGAGGGGTTACAGGTATGGGTGGGTTGGGTTACAGGCTTGTTGTGATGGTTATGGGTTGGTCTGGGTCATAGAAATGTGAGACGGAACATTTCTAGTGTGCATGGTGTGCAAAATGGGGGCTCCCGTTGTAAATGTAAACGCTATGAGGGGCCCCCATTTTTAATTTACGAGCTTTCCAAAATTTCTGAGTTTTGTTTGTGACTGCATTTTTATTATAATGATTAGGGGAAATGTGGGATCTTTGCCCAGGGTGGGATTAATGGCCATAGGCTATTTATCGCCACCTAGTGAACTTGTGTTTTTGTGGTTTTGGTTTGAGATTGCTTTCTTGTCACCCGTACGTGTTTCAGCTGTTAAATCAATTTTTATGGCGTAATTTTAATTTTGAAGGAAGAAAGTAAAATTTTGGTGCCTTCGTTTTTTAGTTTTTGCTATTGACAGGCAGCTTGTTTCGAAAGATTTTTTGCAAATGTGATATGCTCAAGGAAAGAGTTTTGAAACTGCAAGAGATTGAAAATTGATACTGTACACTTTTTTTGTTATGACATGTGATGCAAAAATCGCGTCCGAACGGACCTTTGAACCATGCGAGAACGGACCAATAACCCGGCGGTTCAAAGGTCCCTTAGTATACTGTTAATGTCTTCAGCATAGACATGCCTACTTTCAAAATTACAAAAAGCAAAGAACGATTTTTTTTATCAAGAAGGCCTCAGTAAGGCGTTGTGCGATGTAATGGAGCATCAAATTAGTCTGCGAAAATTTTCCGAATATTATAATATTGACTGATTATCTTACATTAATATAGGTCCAAAAACCCAAACAATAAGGTCGTGGTTCTGTGAGAAAAGATTTGATGACTTCTAGACAGGTGCGTTGCTAAACGTATAAATAGACATTTGCTAATATTCGCTATCCACTGCCCAAGTTATAAGAAGCATCTTAACGCAGTATATACGAAGGCTACAAACCAATCATCTAAGCACAGTAATATGGTGGCATCTAAGCGGAAGTTTTCACTCGCAGTCGAAGACAAGCCAAAGATGCTTATAAAATCTTGAGGCGTCAACTATCCGTATCTAGCTATGTGAACGATGTTATAAATTCAGTACAATAAGACAGTGACACATTACCCCTTAACAGAGCCGGAAATTGGTTGTGTGTTGAGCGGATCTTCGAACCAAACAATTTAAGCGGGTTGTTACTGCATTGTAAATGTTTATTCCAATTATGGAAATTTCAAAATGTTTGTAGAATTGGTGCTAAGGGGACCTGATGATGATGTTGACTTTGAAGTTAAATTTCTGAAAAGATTTGTCAACTTGGAAACGGCTTTGTGTTTCCAGAGAGGGAGGTTTGTCTCTGACAGAAGATCGGAAATTGTTAGTGTGCTATCAGAGCTATTTTAGCCCACAAAGCGCCTCTCTGATGTTTCAAGATGTGATGCCGATTTATTTCATTATAGAATTTACAGGTGCTTGAGACTTAGAAACATTTGCAACTCGTGGCAATCAACCCAGGGTGACAGTCCAGTTCGTATCTCTGCAGTTACATCGTAGCCCGCTTCAATTCGTTACTTACATTCTTTCGTTGCAAATCGTTACATTGTATGAATTGCGTTGCAACAAGAAATATTGTAGTAGGCTACGTTGAAATCTCCATTTTTGGAAGAATCCACTCTATTGGACTTGAATATGACAGGATTCACAGAGGTGGTTCAAAGGTCCCACACCGATGGTTCATTGATCCCACACATGTGGGACCAATAGCCAAAAAAAATTATTTCATATGAAATTTTCAGCCTCTTCTTGAAATTAAATCCTACTGATTTTTTGTATGCGGATAGAGGGACAGATGATTGTTATTCAATCTAAATCTTAGAGATTTGTTAGCTAAACTTTGCGACCTATGACCTGAAATGCAAAAAAATGGCTGATTGGTCCCACATCTCCCCTTTATATTATTAAGTAGAAAATTTGTGTTATATAATTTTGCAATTATTAATACGTTTTAATACATCTGGAATTTCAACCTGAAGATGAGAAGCCACACTAAAATGATAAAACATAATTAGCCTAATGTATGATCAAAAGAAAAGAGCCCCAGTAAAAATGTAAGAGGCCTCCAACGAAGATGTTAGGGTACCCTAATCAAAGGATAAGCAAATTGTTTATTCGTTGTTCCTTGAGGAGAGCCGATGTTCTTAAACAAAAAGATATGAGTCCCCCATTCAAAAATTTGATAGGTTTCAAATTCGGAATATGTTTGCCTTGCTTTTCTGAATCATTTTGCTATTAGTTGCAAGATTTACCTGGTAGCCTACCATTCTTGCATAAACTGTAAATCTACTAATTACCCAGTTTTCATATCCCTAACCAAAATACCATGCACATAAAGCTATTAGAATAAACCCAAATGTGGCACCACATTCAAATTAGGTCATTACATTAAATCCATTTATTCAGCACATACCAAAGATTTTTAGTTTTGTAGTATTAACTTGTTTAAGTTTTAGTGCCATTAGTGCAGTGGTTGTAACCTATAAACGTCAAGTCAACCTTGAAATCTGATTAAAAAATGTGAGTCAGTAATCTACAGCATATTTTTTTCTTTCCAGTCTCATCATAAAAAAATTATGTTTGGTTTGCTCTTTATCAACTGATTTATTGCAAATAAGATATTTACTGTACTTTTGGACAGTCAATGTCCATGAAAAATAATTTTTTACAAAGCTTGATTGGGCAAAAAATGTATAGGCTAATCGGATTAAAGACTGACGAGTTAGACTTGTCCAGACACGCCCTCAAAGGCGATGAAGTCTCAACAAGTTGCATAAACTCGAAACAGTTGAAAATATTACCATATCAACAATAAAATATTTGATTTTAAAAGCGCCAGCTGTTGTTCTAAATCCAAACAAGCTACTTGCAAAAAAATTTATAAAGCCACGAAACACACCTGCAAAATCCATGGTTCAAATTTTTCGTTTGTTTGGTCAGATCTTTTCATGCTTTGTTACGCAATGTTTTCGTGTCTTTGATACCTCACATTGAACTGAAAATCGAAAATGCATGATTTTATCAAATGTCACCTGAACTTTTGGTCACAATAAGCATTTTTCAAATCACTTAAAATGTTTTTAAATTTCGTGGATTTGCGGAATGAATTCGATATTCGGTGTGGCTCATTGCATAACCAAATGAAAGGTTCGGATTTATGAAATTGCGTCAGCGAGGTTTTGCTAAATATTTAAGAATGCTAATAACTGCGTTGCTTACCAAAGGTATGAGGGACGGTAAAAGTTTTTTTCAGCGCACAAAACGTAATGCGATTGCTGTTTGGATTTAGTGCAAAGTTTAATATATTTATTTATTTTAACAGAATTTTACCAACACGTTGAACGAGAGGTATCGTGAAAATTTTGATGAAAAAAAAATGAACCAGGAGTCAAAGCATCCCATTGTTGATAATTTCTTTCTGCAATTTCCTGTGAACTTGATCGAAGGCATAAGCGACCAAGTTAAGGAAACCCGTCATAGGTTTGATTTGAATGAAGGGAAGAAACCACTAGCATTTCAGCTGATGAAAGAGAATTGGGTCAACTTGCGTTATTTGTACTCTAAAGCACGCAATATGGTGAGAGGCTTGAAAGTATCTACTAGCATTGTTCAAATTTTCCTGATTTTCTCATATATATACCAATTCAACGCAGATATGCCATGGTAGCGACTACATATTTAAGAAAACAGCTGAAAAAGAAAGAATTAAGAAGATGTTTGATATGGAAAATGGAATTAAAGATTATGATGAATTTTTAGACGCATTTTTTCATCCATTCCCGCAACATTTTATAAACAGCTATATGTTTGAAAGAAAATTCCTCACAAGAAAGAAAACAGAGAAGAGTTCGAGGTAATCAGCTAATGCAAATTATTTCAAATTCTGGGTGGTAATCAACGCGCAGCTTTTTATAAAGTGCCTAGAGAGTATTTTTGAAAAACGCAGTCACAGTCACCTTGTTCTTGTTCGTGAGCACAAAATTTTTGTTGGTGCACCATGAACCTTCAAGGTATTTCAAAGGTTAGGCAGCCAGCTTTAAAGCGCTTTCAAAAGTGTTGTTTTAGCCTAATTACACTGGTCAACAAAAAATGTTTGCATTGATGCAAACACTTGTTTTTACTTTGGGGGCTCTGATTTCAAATCTGACCTTAGTTTTTTTTCTGTAAGCTATACTTTTTTGTAATTCACGATTTTCCATTTTTTCGTGCAATGCAAAATTTTTGCAAAGCGACATTTTTAACAAAGTGTATTTATGGCTAGCAGTCCAAAAATAGAAATATGTAGCAGTACAGTGTGCATTACCATAAGAGATTTTTGCCCGTTGTTCCATGTTTTAGACCAGTTGTTCTCAACCGCTGTTTAATGTTTTGAGAGTCGCATGCGGCTTCCAAGCAGCTTTTGTGCGGCCCTTAGTAGTCTTTCAATAGAACCTCTAATATTTTGTGTAACAGACTTTGTTCTGCTATATAGCAAAATGTGCCAATTGACCTGTGTTAGAATTTCTTTAGTGTGGCCCTCTAACCAATTTGTAAGTCTGGATTTGGCTCCGTTCAGCGGAAAGGTTGAGAATCACTATTTTCGACAAGCTACAACACAGGAGTCTCATGGCCCATGTGCTGTAAACTACTGCAGCAAATTCGCAAAAAGTACTTGACCCAGGACTGTCGCCATTTGGGGGCCATTGGTGTTCGGTGCTCCCATTTAAAATATATGTCCTCCCATTTCATGTTTGGCACCCTGGTTGCAGTGTGCATCCAATATTGCATTTTAAAAATTTGCCCCCCGTTTGTTATAATTGGCCCCCTTGCTGTGAATTCCTGGCGACAGACCTGACTCGACCAATGAAAATCAGTCAACTATCACAAGCTAATGTTAACAAGGATTGAGAAAAATCTATACGATTATGGAAAAAATGAAGAGTTACTAGTTATTGGGTGCAAACGTACAAAAAATATGTAGAAAATATCACTAATATGAGAATATTAAAAATTCCGATTGCATGAAAACTAAAGCATGCAGAGCAAAACTGATGACAGATTTGAAATCAGCGACCAAACATTGCATAGAATCAGTTAAAAAAAACCATGCAACAGAAAATGAAAAAAAAATTGTTACCCTGTGTTATTAGCAAACCTTTTTTACAGAAATAAAAGGGCAAGAGCCTTTCCAAGTTAAACCGATGCAAAGACTCTCCAAAGACACACATGAAAACAGTGGTGACAATCGGAACAATTTTTT